>Ga0160505_100096_pt1 | contig 67317 bp, 39 predicted proteins | sample DIDeMG_FD_108225 | JGI IMG/M metagenome (GOLD analysis project Ga0160505, IMG submission 108225) | Enriched chicken feces microbial communities from UW Madison campus, WI, USA - DID2874_E49_Stillage MG | ecosystem: Host-associated > Birds > Digestive system > Large intestine > Fecal ... | reverse complement strand
TTTGTTAAACAATTCTTCCTTGCTTGTCTCTTGATCATTCTTCTACTTATTACCTCTCTCTATTACATTACTCTCCATCTCTTTAACTCTCTTTGTTCTCTTTTTTTTTTTATTTTTTTAATTTTTTTTTTTTTTTTTTTTTTTTTTTTTTTTTTTTTTTGAATTTATTTGATTCAAATCTTCTCTCATTTCCTTTAACCCGAAAATGCCACGGATCCATCGGGATTATGTTTGAGTTCCTTCAATCTGGTCTGTTGTTCTCTCAACCATCTTAGATTAAACTTCTGTACATGTGCTTCTCAATAAGTTTTCTTTCCTCATCTCCTTATCTCCTTATCTACTTATCTCCTCATCTCCTAATATTTTTGTTAAACAATTCTTCCTTGCTTGTCTCTTGATCATTCTTCTACTTATTACCTCTCTCTATTACATTACTCTCCATCTCTTTAACTCTCTTTGTTCTCTTTATTACTTTACAAATTTCTCTTTTCACCTTTTTACACCCCTTTCCTTTTTGTCACACTATTGCCCCAACAATCTCTTAAACCGAACTGGAACATCGAACTTGGGCAACCGCAACTCATTCATCTCAATCTTTCCGCTCTCTCCACGCTCCATCACTTCTTGCAATTGCGCAGGCGTGTCAACTATCGTGCTAACATGCTGGGCTCCCTTTGCGTCTCCAAAAATCTTGAAGAAATCAGTCCATCTCCAAGTATCCTGGATATCATTATACGACCGCGTGGGACCCATGATAATTCTCTCCACCGTGTATCCCTCGTTGTTCAAAAGGAAGATCTTGGGTGGCTGCACATCGTATCTCAAAAAGGACGACAACTCCTGAATTGTCATCTGCGCAGATCCATCTCCTTGCACCAAAATCACTCTTCTGTTGCTTCCCAAATCTCTAACTGCACGAGACAATCCCAAAGTAGCTGGCAAAGCATAGCCAATAGATCCGTAGAAGTTCTGCGAGAAGAATTGAACTCCCTTGGGGAAGCTAAGATCTGACACTGCAAACAAGAAGCTGCAAGTTTCCACAATCAAGATGTCGTCTTCCTGCAAATAGTTGTTGAAGAAGTCTGTCAACTTGTTCTGTGTGATTACTCTCTCGTCAACAGTATCTTTTAAGGAGAATTGCTGAGGAGCGTATTTGTAGTTGATGTTATTGATCTTTCCGTCGTTGAACAGGAACTTATTGGCGTTAAAATCACTGGACAATTTGCTGAGCAAGTCTCCGATTGAAAAGGCCCTATAACCTTCCGAGTTCTTCAAATTAACATATTCGCCATCGATAAGAACATAGTCAGGATGCACGTCCACTCTATCCTTGATGTTGCTTGTGTCCACTGTGTATCTTCCAGAATTGATCTCGTTGTTCAATGCACCGAGCGTCAACAAGAAGTCGGTATCCTTCTCCATGCTGTTGACAATAGCATCATCAGCACTCAAGAAGCCCTGATAGACACCAACAAAGTTAGGCAAAGTCTCATCGACGTTTCTGGCCATAGCAGTAGAGAACAACTTCACGAAGTTGACTGGCAATTTTTCGACGAAATCATTCAATGCATCCTGGACGCCAAAACGAGTAGTCAAGGTGTCGGAGAGCACGGAAGGCTTCTCAGCAGTATACAACTTAGACAAGATTCTCAGGGAGAGGTTATTCAAGAGCTGTTCATCGTTGAGTTCGCTGAATGCAAATGGCACTTGCAAGTGCGATCTTGGCACCAAAGTGTTGGGCATGTCGCTTGGAACGAACAAGTATCCTGGTCTTCTCTCACGCAAAATGGTGGAGATAACTCTGTCAATTCTTGCAAGGTTCTCCACAGAATTATCAGAGTCCAAAGTTTCTTGAGCAACGGAGAAGTCCTCCACCACATGCTTGTAGACATCGTGGTTAGGTGGAGCCAAAGCGTTTTTGTTCTGCACCAAATGGTGGATGTTAACGATTTCTGAAGGAGAGCTGACTCTCTGGGCCTGGGAACTCTGTCTCAAAGCAGTTGTACCAACAATATGTAAGACAGGAGCGAATTCAGCGAAGGCTCCGGCAATCCCGTTAAGAGCCGAGAGCTCACCGACTCCGTAAGTTGTAATTAACACGCTCAAGCCATCGATGGCTTTAGAGTAGCCGTCAGCAGCGTATGCGGCATTAAGCTCATTGCAAATACCAACAAACTCGAGGTTTTTTCCGGTTGCAACAGAATCTGAGTACAAATGCTCCAACAATGCCAAGTTGAAATCACCAGGAATACCGAAAATAGACTTCATCTTAGGGTTTGCCTGAGCAATTCGAAGAAAGAGATACTCACCCAATGGGATGGTCTCATTGTATGAAGTAGAAAGGTTCTCATCCGAGGGGGGTCTTGTAATGACAGGAGCCATGATTAATGTAGAATTGAATTGATTGATTCAACAAAAACATAATGGATATTCACATATCTTTATAGTTGCAAAATTTTGTAGCATCTGTGGCTTAATTATTGTGTAGACAAAAAGTGTGCAACGGGTGAGCGCGGGTATTGACGGCTATCAGCGGGGGTGTACGGCAATTGGCGGATCCACCGAACGTGACAATAGAAATTAACCGAGCCAACAAGAAAATAATAAAAACAGTGGGCCGTTCCAGGAGTGGCACCGCAACACACCTTTGTGACTCATGACTGTTTTTAGTATGTCTTTATAGTGCCGTGGTAGAATGAGGAGTGGTTGCCATGGATAGATGAGGAGTATATGTCAATGAGTCAGTAGATTAATTCACACGTTGATCCTTGAATGGCAATTGGAGCTAATTCGTACTTGGCACAGAATGGATGGTGTTTTGAGAAGTGTATCCAAGCTTGGTCCAAGAGTCATTGGCTGTCACGAAGCTTAGACTTCAGTCATTGGTGCCAAATGCGGCAACGGCGGGGAAGCAACGAGAGCATTAAAGTTAGTGGGCCTTGTATCGATACCTTTGGATTATTTTAAGCTTTTCGTATCGAGCAATTGTCGTATTCCATTTGAATTCGATCAATGAGATCACTCTAGGTCTCGCAGTAAGCATCAAGATTAGAAACAGACAATATCGAAACTAGTCTTTTCCTTCGACATCTTCTTCGTTTTTTCTGTATCTTTCTAATTTTCTTCTCTTGTTCTTCACTTTCTTATTCCAAGTTCCTCATGACCTGTCCCACCTCCCTCACCAGTACTTGCCCTGGTCACGATCTCCACCAAGCATCATCAACTACTTCCCGGCAATAACCGAAACCTTCTCCAATTGTAACGCTTTCATCACCACCATTTAAGCATATGTATCCCCATCCCCATCACGATGCCACTTCTTGCCACGGACTTGCTCCCATACCGTCTGTCCCCACTCTGCCGTGTTTGGCACATTCCAACAAAAATCTGGCCCCACCGTCGAATAGTGGGGGCTTGCTGTAGCTTTAGTAGGCCAATTGAAGTCATCCACAGCGAACTGGCACTCTTCAAGCGTCATTGTTGCTTCCTTAAACCCTCCAAACTCGATTCTATCACTGTCTTCAATTATCACTCTACCACTGCGAACGTCAGCAAACACAGAACATGATTGGATATTATGAAGTCGAAGTTGATGGCTAACTGCTATTAGAATGCAATTAGACATGTTGTGAACAAAAATTGGCCCTTCACTCCGTACATAGATTACACATTCCAGCGCATCTTCAATATGTACAGATGGCGCCGTCACCAGCACCACACTCCTTTGAAACTGGCGCAAAACCCCAGATTGACGAAGTTCAAGTTCCAATGTCTGGTCCTCAATTTTCTCATGGAGTGAAATATCCGGTTTGGCCACATTTACGATGGTTTCCTTGGTGAGTTTTGCCGCAACACTTTCCCTTGGAGGAATCGGATCTCCTTGAAATTGGAAGTACAGCAGATTTAATCGGCGATCAGCAGCATCAACTGCGGACCAGAGTTGATGCAATGTTGCATTTATTCGCCTCTTATCGTAAGATGTAGCATGGCTTTTATGACTTTGAATATCTCGTTCTAGGTTGATCACCTGAGTTTTGAGCACACTCAACTCTGTTGACGTGCAGCATTGCAACTCTGACACAAGATCTGTAATTAGTAACTACTATGAGGTATTTAATTAGCTTTTGAAGTTCGTAACTTACTTTTCAGGGTCTCTAGAAGTTCGGTAGTCATAGTTGAGAAGCGAGTTGTTTGGAGATTGTGCAGGCAGCTATCAACTTTTCCTTTCGTCATTACATCTTCACCACTCTATTAATGCACAAATGTGCGTCCCTACAAAACCTTCTATATCGTTGTCGTAATAAGTATATCAATGGATTCTGCTTCTTCCCACCAACTGGTCGCAAATGTCTCTGGTCTTGGCCCAAGAAATCTTCTTAGGCATTCTCTTTGGGATCTCGGTCTCGAAATCCCACAATTGTCTGATAGACGTGAATTTCAAGTGCGAAGACTTGACACCCAACACTGACGCCGTAGCAGAAAGCTTCTTGTCGTCCACGGCAAAGTCAATGTCGTCTCTATGCTTCAGAATGATGTCACAGGAGTCTTCGATGAACTGAACGGCCTGCACTGCAAATCTGGTACCTCTAGTTCTATCGATTGGCGATGGCAATCCACCTTGCTGGACATGACCTGGGATAGCGGTCTTGGTGTCAAACTCACCGTAAGCCTCCAGCTTGATGATGTCAGCTAAAACCTCAGTAGTCAAGACCTTAGAAGCATTGGTGCTCTTCAACACTAATTTACCAGACTTAGACAAACCACGCTCCGAAGCGAATGCCTCTCTCAAGGACTTAATATCAAGCTCCAATTGCGACAAGTCGATACCCTCTTCAGGTACGTAAGAAGCTTGTGCACCACAGGCTAATGCGGCGAAAGTTGCAATGTATCCGGAATTTCCACCCTGCACTTCAACAACGAATGCACGATCTCTTGAAGCAGATGCGGACTGCTTAACAATGTCACAGTATTCCATTAACGAGTTCAAACATGTGTCGGAACCCAAGGAATATTCAGTACCAGGGACGTTGTTGGAGATGGTAGCAGGAATCAACACCATTGGGATTCTGAAACTTGGGTACATGGCTCTGGCCTTCTCCAATTGGTCTAAGGATGTGAAAGCTTCGAAACCACCAACCAAGATCAAACCGTCAAACTGATACTTCTCGAAGTAGTATGCAATCATTCCAAGATCAGTGTCTTCGGGAGTTGCTCTATTGGTACCAATTTCGGAACCTCCGAGCGAAGTCCATCCTTCAATGGCTAACCAGTCCATCGTACGCACAGACTCGTGTCTAGCCAAACCAGAGAAACCGTTGTGAATAGCGTAAGGCATGTGACCACGCGACATACAGTAGGTAGCCATGGCGTAGACGGCACTGTTCATACCTCCAGCTGGAGCTCCGACATTGATGATGGCGATCTTCTTTCTCTTCTCCACAGGAAGGGTTGGGTCTTCGTGGTTGGCAGAGTTGATGGCCATGAAGTTGCTCAAGTGCTCGACAAACTCCGAGTCACGCATGGACATGGCCTTGGCGAAGTCCTTGCTTTCGATGGCAGCAGCAACCGACTTTGTGATACGCACAGCATCCACCAAAGACAATCTCACGATCTTATTCTCCTCAATACCAATCAATGGAGATGGAGTGTCTGGGGTAGACTCCAAAACAGCCTTGACAGCCTCAACACCCTGCAAAGTGGCAAGCACTCTGTCGTACGCTACGGCAGTACCACCTCTCTGGACATGACCCAAAGTAGTGACTCTGGTGTCCAAGCCCAACTTGTCTACCAAGACATCCTTGACCTCCTTGGCAGAAATTGATTTTAGATCACTAGTGATGGCACCCTCGGCAACAATGACAATGGTCTTTCTCTTACCCTTGGCTCTGTGCTTGGACACGATGTCACACATCTGGTCTTGCCAGTCTTTGGAAGACGAAGGCTTCTCGGGAATCAAGATGTAGTCCGCACTGCAAGCAATACCAGCCATCAATGCCAACCAACCACAGTGTCTTCCCATGACCTCAACCACAAACGCTCTGGAATGAGAGTTGGCAGTAGCGTCGATGTAGTCCACGGCTCTACAGATTCTGTCCAAAGACGAGTAGGCTCCAATGGTGGCATCGGTGGTAGCCATGTCGTTATCGATGGAACCCACAGTACCACAGATGTTCAAGTGTTTGTGTTTCTCGTATTGCTCAGCAGTAATCTCTCCTGTTTCTTTCAACTCCTCCATTAAGCTGGGCCACTCTGCCCTGAACAAGTCTGCACCAGTCAAAGAGCCATCTCCACCACAAACGATCAACGCATCGATACCCGCATCGATCAAGTGCTTACATCCCTTCAATCTACCAGCTCTCTCCTTGAAAGCCATGCATCTGGCAGTTCCGATGTTGGTTCCTCCATCCGACAAGAATCCACGGACGTCCTGCCAGCTCATTTCACGAATGTACTTGGGGCCACCACGCACTAAACCCTCGTAGCCCTCCATCACAGCAAAAGCCTTGCAGCCTCTGTAGATGGCAGCTCTTACCACTGCGCGGACATTGGCATTCATTCCTGGAGCATCACCTCCGGAAGTCATCACTGCAATGTTTCTGTTGGAAGCTGCACCGGTGTCGATATTCTTGGAGTACTCCGACACCGATGTGGACATCAAGGTGGCCTCCTGCTCCTCCACGTTCATCTTCTGCACGGGAGGGTTCAAGGTCAAGGCATTGGCAGCGCTGGTGAAGCCAATCAAGTGGCCCAAGGGGTCCACGGTGTAGGCCTCAGTGGGATATAAGTCATTGGGGAAGAGCTGGACTGGGAAGTCGAAGCCCTGGAACCGAGTGACCAAGTCATTCAAGTTAGACACTGATAACGTCAAGTGCAGCAGACGAGAGCGCCAGTCACAGGTTTGAAAGGTTTCAGCCCAGCGAGATTTCAACTCGGCAATGGAATCAACGGAATCGGCGGATTCCGAGATCTCAATTCGGATGGTGGTTGCGTTGTGACCAGCCAAAATGGCGGCCGTCGACGTCTCGGACTTGATGGACATTCCGACCATGTTGGAATAGAAGTTGATTGTCTGGTTCATGAGTGGCTTGTCCGGTGCCACCAACAACAATGTGGCTGTACCGTTTACCACAGGCACAGGCATGTTTTACTGATGAAAGTGTTACAAATGGAGTATGTAGTGGGAAGTAAGTAGGAGATCTTTATACTCCGGACTATATTAATGAGCATCACCTGACAGACGGGGAATGGGAGTCCGGTGATGTCAAGGGAAAATAGGCAGGAGATGATGGGGTGGGAATAAGGGTCGGGATTTATGGGCATGATATGGGATTTATATATCGATGGGTGATATTGAAGGGGTTGGAAATATTAGGTGAATTTGTGTTTTCGGAGGGTGGATCGGTATGCGCATAGAGCAACCTGCCAGTGATTAGAGGCTGGTGATGGGAGGATGTCAAAAATTATCGACAAAAGTTTAATGGGAGAGGGAAAAAAACTGGAATCTATGGAAAAGGTTTAAGGATGGTGTATTCTCTTCTTTTTGATTAGTGGGGGATGGGATAAAAGAGAGAGAGAGAGAGAGAGAGAGAGAGAGAGAGAGAGGTGTTGGAATTTGGTGGATGTTTAACTGGCACTATTAGTCCGTTGATTGGCTGCGAAAGATTTTAGAAAAGGAATCGAAGTCAAGATCGTAAGTGCAAGAACATGATGAACCGGAGACTAAGAAAAAATGGGGGGAGGATTAGCATGTTAATGGAGAGAGGGGGAAAGGGAAAGTGACACTGTCGATACAACATCTAGATGACGTGAATTGGCTGAATCATGTGGCTTTGATTAATGCCACTAGATGTGATACGGTTGAATATACTTTACATTACAAATTCGGGCTTATGTGGTCGATATTGGTACAAATTTCATTTCTTCCATCACTTTTATCTGATTCTATCTATCTGATAATCATGATGTCTGTGATCTTTTCTTTCAATGTTAAGCATACTAAATTTTTGATGGGTACACTTTTGCCAACTCTTCCACATGTCAAGATTCAATCACTTCTCTCCTTTTCATAATTGTCACCTCACCAGATATTGGCCACCATTCAAAATTTTTCTCTCCTTCATTCTTTCAATTTATTTCTCAATCTCCATAATTTTCCAGCTTGCTCGTCCTCTCCACATTTCCATATTCTCAGTCACCTATGCGCAACTTCAACCATACCACCTACGCTAAAACACTCAAAATCCCAAACCACCGCCATTACCAAATACCTATGACCAATAACCAACCTTAATCACCAAAATCATTTCGCCAATCTCCTTTTCCCACCGTTTTTCCCATCCTTCCTTTCCGACTCTCCAGTCTCACATTTACCCGCACCTCACTCTCCCTCATACACCTCAGCGTAATCTCCCGCACACACAAATTTTTCTCGCTCGACATTCAAACCTTTCTTCACTTCTTTCTAACCAAATCATGTCGGAAGCACCATTGACTGATCTCACCAAGATCGCCGTGCCTACCCTCCCCAACTTGTCGCCTCAGATGCCCAAGCAAAATGGCTTGTGGTCATCCAACCCGGTGTTCTCCTACTTGAATGATGTCTACATTAACATCTCCGAGCACAGAAAGTCTTTGGGTTTGACTAACCCAGGTACCCTCGAAAACATCTCCAAGGAGGTCAACAGAGACGTGTTCTTGAACCAATACTTCTTCACTGGTTTGCGTGCCGACTTGAACAAGGCGTTCTCCTTGAACCCTGCATTCCAGACCTCTCACACCTTGTCCGTTGGCTCCAACGCCTTGCCTCCATACGCCTTCAGTGCCTTGTATGCCAAGGAGGACTTTTTCGTTCAAGGTAACGTCGACAACGAGTTGTCTTTCAGCGGTAAGATTAACTACGGTTGGGACCAGCACAATATCCTGAAGGTTACTTTGCAGATTGCTCATGGCCAGCCTGTCATGTGTCAGTTGGAGCAGGATTACCAGGCCAACGACTTCTCCGTCAACTTCAAGACTTTGAACCCTTCCTACTTGGACGGTGCCTTCACCGGTGTGGCCGTGGCCTCGTTGTTGCAGTCCTTGTCTAGTAACTTTGCTGTGGGTTTGGAGTCTATGTATTCCAGACAAGCTGTTTCTCTTCCTCCTGACAGTGCCGTCAACTACTTTGCTCGTTACAACGCTGGCAACTGGATCGCCACTGCCACTTTGCAGGCGCAGGGTGCTTTGGTGGGTACTTTCTGGAGAAAGGTCACCGACAAGGTTGAGGCTGGTTTGGAGACCCAATTGGCTGCTTCTGCTAAGCCAATTGTTGACTCTATGATGGGCACTCCTATTGGATACGAGCCTGTTGTTGAGGGCCAGACTACCATCGGTGCTAAGTACGAGTACCGCCAGTCTGTTTTCCGTGGTCAGTTGGACTCCAACGGAAAGGTTGGTGTTTTCATGGAGAAGAGAGTGTTGCCAACCGTGTCCATCTTGTTCTCGGGTGAGATTGACCAATCCAAGAACGCTTCCAAGTTGGGTGTGGGATTGCAGTTTGAATCTGCTGGTAATGAACAGTTGATGTTGATGCAACAGGGTTTGGTGGACGCTAACGGTAACCCAGTGCCAGGTGCTCCTCAGTTGTAATCTAACGACGAATGACTTCTGTATATAAAGTATTGTACGCTTAGTACCGTTACTTGTTACTGTATCGTAACTGCTCTCCATCTACTACTATAACAGTCAACACTTTCTTGTGTGCTTGTCTATTGTACATTGTCATAAATACGTGCTCACCATCCGAAAAAACGGCCAATCCCACTTCGTTTTTCGGATCGTTGCTCTCTACTACTAAGTAGCTGATAAACCTCATTGGAGCTGAGGCCATCTTGCTTGTTTTTGAGCTCGCGATGCTCCACTTCTGCTTTTTTGCGATTGACTTGCTCAGAAACAAGTAATTTCGAATAATAAGGACTGCTGGGCCCTTTGGTTATTGGGGCCTTGCTTGCTGTAGTGTGTGCCTTCTGTGCGTGCTCTTTGTCTTTACCTGAAGCTATTAGCGACAAGTTATTCAGGGTAATCGAACGGTAAATTTCATTCAAGTTGGGCTGACGCGAGGTGCTGTGCTTGCTGGCCAATGAGTATGTGGATTTGGAGTGTGCAAGAGCAGTTCTAGAGCCAGGTTCCATCCAATTACTCACCGAAGTGTAAAGCTCGCTTCGTGAAGACCGTCTAGACCGCACACTCCGCGTATTTTGTCGTGTTCTGTTGTATTGAGAAAGTGAAGTTGTTGGGAAGTCATCCTCTTCTTCCTCTTCTTCCACGGTTCCATAATGAGACCCCAGGTTAATGATTCTGTCTGGAAAAAGTGCCATTTTTCCTCGCTGGTATTGTACGGGGGGTGGATGAGCACTGGAGGTGACAGATACTGCCCGGGATGGGGGCCGTGAGATGTTGAAGTTGATGGATTTTGTTGTAGAAATATTCTCTTCGTACTCATCAAGGAGTGAATCCATCGATGACAGGTCAGAGTGGCGATCAGAGATGCCATTACTGGCTTTTTGATATGGGTTGGCAAGTATCACATTTTGCAGATCATCTAGACCATGCTTCAGAGTTCCATTTATCCTACTCTTGCGTGACTGCCCACCCAAGTTAAAGTTAGCCAATGAAGAGTTGATAGACTGATTCATTTTCTTCGGCATTACCGAAAAAACGGGCTGCTTCACTGGCAGTAGTTGGAAGTTATCTTGCACAAACAAGTTGAGATTACTGGGAGAAACCGGTGCAGAAGGAGGCAGTTCGGGGACATGGCTGAAAAATGGGGTGAAGTGGCCGGAAGGAGTTGAATCTTTCTCCGCATCCGGTTGTGCAAGAGTGTAAACAGCATGATTTCTGGATACTTCATGGGCTGCACCATTTGTTCCTCCTTTTCCATTTGCTCCTTCTTGATAATTCAATCCCTCTTGAATGTTATCTTCATTTCCTCCATTCACTTGTTCTGTTGCATTCGTTCTTTCGTTCGTTTGTGCAATTCTTTCTGATCCCTTTATGCCACCACCTCCTTCTGTTCCATTGACACCATTGAGCGATAGATTGGTATAATTGACGAGTTTCTTGAGAACAGCCTCCAATTCGCTAATCACAAGTGGATCCTCGGAATCAATATGAATCTTCCAGTACCTTTGCGGGTTCACAAGTGGAAGAATGAACTGGTTTTTGTCGATGCGAAGCATCTTGAGTTTGGGCAAGAGTGGATACACGAACAGCCTGCCACATGCTAAGTATGTCACGTCACCATTATGGAGTTGGAAGATTTCGAATTCTCCGTGGCCCAAAAGTGTCCCCGATGATGCGTTGGTTGCCGAATCCTCAAGTTGCTCGTGAAATACCACAATACGCGCTGCTGGACACTTGTATAAAGAGACCTTATCCTCGACCGTTTGGTTCGATAAATCCAAAGAAAATTTGCGGTATTCTACCTCGTCAACAGGCGCATGCAATGGCTTGCGGTTCTTCTTGAGCTCCTTAACTTCACTAACAAAAAGCGGTTCCCCGATGGTTGCATCCGACTTTCTGTGGCGCATGAGCGTCTGTTTGCGCGGACTCATAGGAACCAGAGAATGTTTGGCGACAGATTCAGCGTCCATTCTAGCATCTAGCGAGGCCTGCAGCGTCGGTAGCGGATCATCGTTTGTGAGTTGGTGATCATTTGGTGGTTGTTTCTTCTTCTTCGGTTTCCGTTTTTTTCGCTTGTCGAAAGGGCGGCTGTTTTTTGTATCGGCCGCCCGCAAAGTGGTGTCGTCCATATCCGAGTATTTGGCAGGACCCCAGGATGTATTTCGTGTGATTGGTGCTTAACCTATGTCTTTATTAGTATTACTCTGGGGTTCTGGTATAGTGTGGGGCCACGGCGCGAATGTACGGGTGTATTGTCAATGCTTTATAGACATAGGTAACAAAGGCGATTGGTAGACAGAGATAATAAAAATAAAGAATATTTTTGACATCAACGAAAGTTCAGTTTGAAAGGATCATTATTTTGTATATCTGAAATGTCGGCGTGAACGGATTTATCAAGTATACTATCTCGCACCACCTCTTATTATACTAAATATACACCATGTGAAGTTACTATTGAGAGATTTGAGAAGGAAAATGACAAAAGGACAATCTCGTTCCATCCTCACATTTCGACACTTGAAACTACTCAAGTTCCCAATCTTCTGTTAATAGACTCATAAGGCTGGGTGGCAGAAGGTTGTGTGGATGCATTCAATTCCAAATCACTGGAGAAAATTGGTCTGTAAGTCACGCCTCTCTCGTTGACAGCATCTTCCTCTCTTATATAATCCACCAAGAGCTGCAACTTGGCGATTCCCTTAGCCAAGTGCTTCTCGATGAACATGAGAACCTTCAGTGGGGGAAACATGAAGTTAATTCTGTCTGTAGCCAACAAGTAGCCGGTGCTGATGCCGGCTAAGTGACCAAAGAGAGCCGAAGAAGGCACCAAAATCGTCACCACAAGCAAGTTGACAAAGGGGAAGTAAAGTGTAGGAATCAGCACTTCTCTACCGTTGTACTTGAACGTGTAGATCACCGGCATCGACACGTGTTCTTTGTAACAGTAGTAGGTCAAGAACGTGAAGCACTCTCCCAGCAATCCACCCACATGCTGGTTAGGGTATAACAACATTCCCACCAATGCATATTGGAGAGCAGTCACCACAGCAACAATGTTCAACGTCACGCCGGTGTAAACGGTTCCGTGGGTCTTTTCGTACCTGGAGAGCAACGGGAACAAACAGAAAAGATTGATAGTCAAGTGAATGATATTGACATGAGGGAAAATGTAGAAGGAGATGGCGTTCAAGTTCAAATCATAAGGTGACCATGGTGAAAGAAGAAGTGCCTTTGATTCAGGAGGGTAAACCATGTAGAAAAGAGTGGAGAAGATGATGATACCCACAGAGAGGGCCGGGGTGGCCTTAAGCTTCAGTTTGAGCTGCTCAAAGGTGGGGATTTCCAACGAAGGCATAGTAGTTGGAAAATTGATGTATCAACAAGGTGTGTGTGCAAGTTGGATCAGCGAGAGGGCTAGGCAAAGAAAAAATTGATAGAGGCGAGAAAATGGATGAATCGGGAAGGGGGAAAAAAGGAGAGGTAGTGAAAGCAGGATGGTAATGTGAATTCTTGAGAAGAAAGTGCAAATTTAAAGAAGAATTTGACTTACTTGGTTACTGAAATTTGTCGTATTACTGTATCGCGTTCAAGACAAAGACTGAACCTGAGACCTGAATATATCTAAAGGTTATTGAGATCCTCAAAACTGAATCAAATTCCGAAATTATGTCTTTCTTGGGGTCTAGGGTTAGAGACAAAAACCCGTGAGCACTGATACTCTATGATTCATTCTTTCGTTTATGAGATCTCAATGTAGACGTTTAACTACATGGAAACCCACACTTCACATCTGGACCCGGCCCAATGATACTCGGCCATAGCCTTCATAATTCAGACCTAGCCAATGATCAAAATCCGGGCCCCTTGCAACCAAACGTGACCAATCAGTCATATAACCTTATCATTCTATTGTTGACATCGATTCTGTTCTTAAACTGATAGCTTTCGTAAATCCACCTGAAATTTATCCCAGCTTCCCCAAGTCCGTAAGCACCCGCTCACGAAACTGACTCAAAAACTCCACCTTCTTCTCATTACTTTCTTCAATTGTCTTGATCTTCTTCTCTCGCTCATTGACCGTCTCACATATCCCATCCACCTCCTGCAAATACTGCCGGACATTATTCACCTTAAGCCTCATGGTTCCAGCATTATTGTTGAAGTCCTTGGGCTGCACATCGCCCTTTTCTAGACTCTGGAGCAATGCAAATAGATCGGGAAGTAGCTCGATATCTCCCAACTTTTGCAACGGATCCACCTCATCCGAGTCCGAGTCGCTCACTTCGCGTCGTAATGGCGACTTCTTGGACTGTTCGGCCTGTGGGCTGCCACCACGTTCAATAATTCCAAGTCCTTTAGCACTCATGAATCATGTGGAGATTTGGTTCTCTGAATTTTGACACTCTTACAGTAAGTATAAACATCCGTACACCAGCTTAGGTCAGAGATTTGGACCTCTCATACAAAACGGCATCCCGGCTGAATTTTCAATTTGTTTGGTATCAAATCCTCTGAACACTATTAGATACTCCAGTTTCACTCTCCTTTCCTAATATTTATCTCTTTATCTGAATTTATCACACATTTTCCTTTATCTTAAAATCCTGCAGGTAGTGCGGTGGCATTACCTATAATCACCTTGCTCTGACTTCCCAATCCTCAATCTATTACCATGGATTTCCTACTAAGCGCCGTGACAAAGTGTCTCCCATGTTTTCCTGACCTTCTGCACCCATCAATAACTGTCAACAACACCCGCTACAAAATCATACGTCTTCTCGGAGAAGGTGGCTTCTCATACGTATACTTGGTGTCCCAAAGTAGCAACTCCAATGTTCTTTACGCCATGAAGAAGATGCGGTGTCCGTACGGCAGCAATGATGCATCGTTCACCAATGCCATGCGCGAAATCAAGAGCTATCACCGATTTGCTGAGGTGAAAACACCTTACATTATCCATACTATAGACGAGGCAGTGGTTACTGAGAGTGACGGATCCAGAACGTTTTATGTGCTCTTGCCATACTTTGAGAAGTCTTTGCAAGACATAATCAACTACAATGTTCTCAATAATATCACCATGGATGAAGAAGAGGTGCTCAAGATCTTCATAGGTGTGCTGAAGGGTCTCCAAGCCATGCACAAGTATAAGTCGATAGGTGAAGAAGAAGAGAACGACGAAAATGACCCCATGCTTCCGCCTGATGAGGATGCAAGTATCTCTAACGCCTATGAGACCGAGCTTCTGGAGCTCTGTCCGTATGCACATAGAGACATCAAGCCAGCTAACGTGATGCTCTCAGCTGAGGGACTTCCAGTGCTTGTCGACTTGGGATCGTGCTCCAAAGCACGTGTTCAGGTCAGAACACGCCAGCAGGCACTTACTTTGACGGACTTTGCCCAGGAGCATTGTACACTTCCGTATCGGGCGCCAGAACTCTTGGATGTAGCCACCAATGCTGATATTACTGAGCTGACTGATATCTGGTCTCTTGGGTGTCTTCTTTATTGCTGCTGCTTTGGGTTCTCGCCGTTTGAGAAATTGGAGATCGACCAGGGTGCCAACTTAAATTTGGCCATTTCTCAGGCAAAGTATGAAATTCCCTCTGATACTAAGGGCTTTTCACCAGAACTTATGGATGTTATCAGACTGTGCTTGGTGCTCGACTCTACACAGAGACCTACGATTGATGAAGTCTTGGAGACTGCACTCGGCTTGTTACAGCGGATATAATCGGATTTGAGGATCTTTTTTTCATTATTATTTTTTTTTTTGCCTGGCAAAAGTCATCTGGCCAGTGTTTTCTTCATGTTTGGGTGTTTCAAATTATTGTGATTCCTGTACACAGCCCTAATTAAGTGAACCTTTGTCATTGTCCTGCGAGTATTTTGACTAGAACCACCAGATCTCAAACTCAATAACAGAATGACAAGATACCAACGTGGCGACTTGATGGAAGGTTGGAACGACTGTCCTCCTCCTACCCTCTCACGTGACTCCAGCTCCTCCAGCATTAGCACCGCCAGATCGAAAAGGCGCACTCCGAGACTCTCCGGGCTAGTCTCTGGTACTGAACCTCCAACGCCTCGACGTGTGTCTGGAGCAACAGCTCCTCCCAACGGGCCACCTACGGTACCCCCAGGAGCTCCCCCAATGGGACGTACTGCACTGGCTGCATCTTCAATTCTGGGAAGCAATCTGGAACGTCTGTTAAACACAACGGGTACCGAATCAGCTGCTGAGTCGTTTGGCGATATCAACCAGACTCCCGAGAAATTGCAGAGCATCCTCAAGGGCGCTGATCTTTCCGCAAATGATGAGACCTTCTTCACAAAGAGAATACTCGATGTCTACCCCACTTTGAGTGAAAACCACAAGGGGTTTGTAAGTAAAATTGTACACGGACTTGCAAGCGGGCAAGAATCGGCTACACTTAAAGGAGAAATCCTCAATTATATGATGATCCACAGTGGGGTCAGCACATGGTGTGTTCCACTCAAGAAGCTCGTGGAGAGCATATGAACTTAGGAGCGAGAGAAGTTGAAGTGCTAAAGCACTGGACGAATCGAAAGAAGTGAATGATGGTATGACATTATGAGATGGTCAAAATTGCAAAAGGCAACTCTACATATATCCAAACTCTTTGTAACGAGATGATTAGTACTATACAGATGACACAGGACAGCCGTGTAAGCCAATAAAATGCAGCCACACAATTGTGCAAGTGTAGCAATGGTGGAACGGAAACCCGCTCAAACTCTCTTTCTTCTTCCGACTTGGGCCTGGAAACCGGTCTTGATGCTCGACACCGATCTGGTGGACCCACATGCTTTACAACTCAAGAAATGTAATCTGTTGGCAGACTCTCTCTTCAACTCCGTGTTCATGGACTTGCATGTTTTGCATGTCACGTACTCTATGATGTATCTTCTCAACACAGACTCCATTTGCTTAGGCTGGAACTTACCCTTCAACACCAATCTCTTTTCTCCGTCGATGGATCCCGAAGTACCCAACTCTGCGAACAAAAACTGGATCAAGTGCTCAGGGTTTCTTTGCAACACAGTGGCGATGTCTTGAACGTTGGCAAACAACGTCTTCTTAGAACCTTCTCTCTGACACACTGGAGGAGGAATCTTGAATTTAGGACCTGATCTGTCACCGGCCAATTCGGGGTTGTTCTGCTTCAAGATGGTGAAAAAACGAGACAAGAGGAACTCATATGGCAAGCCCAAGTTCGTCTGTACGGACTCGTCGACCTGCTGAGCAGCTGGAGCCACATCATCCAAACCGGCTTCTTCCAATTGCTGTTCAAAGTCGGTGGCGGCCACCTTAGTGGACTTCTTCTTCTTCTTCTTCAATCCCAAATCATCCAAAGAGGCAGACAAGTCGTCCACAGCAGGAGAAGCACCGGAATCAGCCAGCTCTTCGGTGGTCTTCTTGGACTTCTTCTTCTTTTTCAACCCAGCGAACATGTCGTCCATGTCGGCAGCTGGGGTGGAGGCGGCACTGGTGGCAGTGCTTTCATCGGCCTTCTTCGACTTCTTTTTCTTTTTCAAGCTTGGATCGAATCCCAAATCACTCATGGCTAAGGCTTATAAATGGTGTAAATTTCTCTGGCGAAATTTTTCTTTCAGTCCACCTTGGACCGCACACGACCTGTCTGGTGGAGTAGCTGACTTCTGAAGTTTATAGAAATTGAGATCAAAAGCTTAAAAATGAAATATAGCGATTTCAATATTTTATATACTATTGACTCGAGTATAATTTTCAATTTTCTTTTAATATGTATTTGGTGGTGCTAAGTTTGTCCCTTTTTGACATTCAGTCACTTTCTCACCGTCCTTTATATGATTTTTTAAGTACCATACAGAAGCACCACCATAAATGATTGATGAAAAAGAGCAATGTAAAACCGAAAACTCGAAAAAAGCTGAAAAATTCAAACAAGCTTCTTTTCCTACCATCACTACATCATTTACATGCTCAAAATCCCTTTCTTCCTTACAATCTCTCATTTTTTCTCCAGATTAATTATACTGTACAAGAGCTCCAGCTCATCTATGCAATTTATAGCTCCAACTTGGCAGTCTGGGACTCCACATCGGTCACATCCTTCTTCTCGGTAGCCAACTTCTTGGCAGCCTCGGAGGCTTCGTCATCCAATCTTTGGGACTCGGATCCTGGAGTGTATGTGATCTTGGTGTCTTCTCCAGAGTCGTCCACCTTGATGTCGTCTTCAATAGCAAACTTCAGCAAAAACCAGTTCTCCACTTCCTCCTGACCGCCATTCTCAGCCTCAAAAATGGCGTCATGGCCTGAAGAGTTCTTGTCAAACACATCGGCTCCGTACTTCTCTACCAATGCCTTCACCACTGGCAAATGTCCATTGAAAGCAGCCCAATGTAACGCAGTGTTTCCGCTGTCATTCTTGGCCTTGACCATCTCAGCAGCTTGTTCAGCACTCACAAGCGACAAAAAAAATTCCATCACCTCCAAATGGCCATTTCCTGCTGCCATGTGGATTGGAGTACTCAAGGTGATGCTGTCCTTCACGGTGGGAAGAAGCAGACCAGGGATGATGGAGGGAAACGCCAGTTTCAAGAACTCGAGGTCGCCCTCTCTGGCATCGTAGAGGATGGCATCCATCTCTTCTTGGTTCAACGACGTGACACTCATGGTTCTAGCTGAAAATGGAGATCTCAAAAGTAGAAAGATATGCTCATCTACTTCTCATCGCACCCGTGCATCCCCATACTTAGTACTCTCCACTACTAATCAAGATTCCACCTCTTAAGATCGTTTCAGCAAGATTCTTAATTTTGCCATGAAAATAGAGGAAATCGAGGGTCCAAAACCTGAAAAGAAGAATCCCTTTGCTCAGCGCAAAAAAACAACTGTCAAGAGAGAGCGAGATGACGTCTATCCCGAACGCAAAGGTCTTAATAAGCCGGACTTTGTAGGTGAGTCGCCATTGGACGTGCTTTTCGCCAAACTCGAGAAGATCTTGGACAAAGAGCTCCCTGAGACGACAGTGGAGTCTGTATATGTGGCACTTTTTACTGACAACTTCCCTGACGACCTGGAACTGGCCCGTTATAAGGTTGTCGATCAACTTCTAGACTATCTTCTAGATATCCAGAAGTATGCCATAGTAGCCAAGGAGGCATCGAAGACGAAAGATCTTATTAGCATCTCTCTTCATGATATCAAGACGTTTGCCAAATTAGTCAACGTCATCATCATGTTGGGAATATACCCGGCCATAGGAGCATTCAGCATTGGAATACCATTTGAGAAAAGAAGACTCAGTGATTTCGGAAAAAAGGTGTTTAAGCCAATAAAAATCACGCCCATTGCACCTTCACAGGTTTCCAATACGGCCACAAATCGCTTTTCTCGTCATTCTGAAATGCTACAATTGGTTTACCGCAAGCTATACCTGATTTTCAACATCGATTCTGATGTGAGGGAGCTTTTACTCAAAGGCTCTGGATACTCAGACTTCTTGACGGTTGCAATCACACTCATCACTGTGCCATACTTTGAGAAATCCGTCAGAGCGTCAGTGTCTCGGGATTATGAGCAGATCACCTCGTTTGCTGCTACTTACGAATTATATCAGGACTACACCTTACTCATCAACACACCTTCTCCTTCCTATTTCAAGCAATTTGTCATGGACAAGCTACAGCTCTTGCCATCTAGTGCACCGAAAGGTGACGGTGTGTTGACTGTAGTGGAATTTGTACTTGGACTAAGAGACCAGGAGGAGATCAAGGTGGAGAAACTTGATCATGTTGCCAGTATACTTCTCCTGAAGCCCAAATCTCTCACCACTATTGAGTATTTCACCTCGATTGGCAACCAGTGCTACAATATTCTCGTCAACATCAACAGACCCACCATATCCACAACCATATGCCATTTTATGGAGAAATTATGGTTGAAGAATCCCCGTGTGGTTCAGGATTTCTTTCTCAAGCGCATTTGGGAAAATCTCAATCCGCCATCCGACTCCACTAAGTTGGTGTTGGTCGGAGAGATTGCATTGAACAATAATATCAATGTGCTCATCTCATTGACACAAAGAGGACTTACAAGTGATCTTTTGGTTGCCCTTTTCATGCCTATTGCTGTTCCACTTTGGTCTTACTATGCATTTTTGAGATCCCACGGCAAATCCAGTGATATTACTCAGAACATTATTGTGGGATTTTTGACTTTAGTGGGAGACTCGGAGAACTTTGCTGTCGATGCGTTGGATTCCATGGCGAAGAACTTGGTGTCAGATGGAGGAGAGCATTGGAAGTTTCGTCTAGGGCCAAATCAGCTTGTGGAAATTTGTCCCGATAATGAAGGCATGGATGCTGTTGATGCAGAGAAGAAAGTGCTCTCGTTCATTAAGCTACTTGACTCAAATTGCAAACTGTTTGTGGAATTGCTCAAGCAGGTCGACCATGAAGTGATTCTGAAATTGTTTGTGAGAATTCTTTCTAGATGGCTCAAAGACCAATCTGTTGATACCAGTTTGGGAGATGAGAATCCATTTGTTAAATTGATCGATCTTAGACTCCTCGAAAGTATCGGAAATGAGTTTAAAGACAGGTTGGCGCAGTCTCCTTTTGATATATTGGACCTTGTCTCGACAATCTTACAATATAGAGTGAAGAACGAATCTGGAGCCTCCAAAATGGACGTTGACGAAGGCGCAGATTCTGATGATGAAGATTCTGATGATGAGCAAGAGGATTCTGTCAATAGTGACGTCGTTTCCACAGTTTTGGAGCTTCTCTCTGCTATCATCCTGGAATCTAATCCCGCAGAAATTGATGAAAGGTGCAGAGACAAATTGAAAGTTATTCTCCGTCTGTTGAAGTCTCGCTACCTGGACTTGTCAACAGCCAAGGCACTTGGAGAGAGAATCAGTCTCCTCCTCAATGGCGATGCTCCTACTACTGATGAGACAGAGGCGCAGAGAAGAATCTTGACAAGGGCAATCACCAACCTCAATGACCCCCTCGTTCCCATTAGAGCCCACGGGTTGTATCTTTTAAGGCAATTGGTTGAGCAACAGAGCTCCGTTCTCACAGTTGACTTTGTTGTGAATTTGCACTTGATGCAATTGAAAGACCCGGAACCGTTTATTTATTTAAACGTCATCAAAGGTTTAGGCAGCTTGCTTGAGTGGAACGCTGGAGATGTTCTTCCCATTTTATTGCTGATCTACACAAATACTGATAATAGTGATGATAAGGACAAGTTTGAGACTAAAGAGGAGAAAACTGAGAATTTGGACGAACGTTTGAGGATTGGAGAAGTTCTTTTGAGATATGTTCAACAACAGGATGAGGCATTCACGGGACAAAATGCCAAGATGGTTTTCAATGCTGCTCTCAAACTTATCAGGCGTCCCGCAAATGATGCTGACAGAATCGATGACCGCTTGAGGATGTCTGCAATGTCCATTCTTGGAGTTTGTTGCAGTGTGAATCCTTTGGGTGTCTACGGCAGCTTGGAGTTGGCCTTGGATTGTGCATTGGGAATCCTAGACCTTGAAACCGGTAAAGATAGTGCCATAATGAGACGCTCGGCGGTGGTGCTCATCTACGATTTGATAGCCGGCACTTCGAAGACAGATAAGGTTCCTTTCCCCAAGCTGTATAGAGATAAAGTGTTAACACTGTTGAGGTATGCGGTGGAGCAAGATAACGATTTGTTGGTCAGAGAGCAAGCACAAGATGTTCTCAACTACATTGAAGAGCTTGTCAGAATTGCAATGGACGTCGATGGGGCTTAAGGTACTACTTACTTACGAATATATGTAAACCAAAGATAAATTAAAATTTGTCCTGAAACTTATATATCAGAAACTAAAATACATGACTTCATTTAATCAACCTCCTCCATGGCGGACTCAACAGCTGGCTCCTCAGTGGAAGCAGTAGTGGTGGCCTCCTCCACGGCTTCAGGCTCGTCATCCTCGATGTTCAAACCCAAGGAGATCAATCTGTTAATTCTACCAGCGAAAGAAGATGGCTCTTCCAAAGAGAAACCAGAGGTAAGCAAGGCGGTCTCGTACAACAAGGTAGTCAAGTCCTTAACAGTCTTGTCCTCGGCACCGTCAGCCTCGACCTTCTTCTTCAACTCCTTGATGATAGGGGACTTTGGAGAGATCTCGAAAGTCTTCTTGGAGGACATGTAAGAGGACATGGTGGTGTCTCTCAAGGCTTGGGCCTTCATGATTCTCTCCATGTTAGCAGACCAACCGAACTGACCGGTTCTGATGGCAGCTGGAGCGTCAACCAACTTGTGGGAAACAACAACCTTCTCGACCTGGTCACCCAAGATCTCCTTCAAAGCCTTAGTCAATGGCTCAAACTCTTCAATCTCCTTCTCTCTCTGAGCCTTCTCCTCCTCAGTCTCCTCCAACTCGAAGTCCTTGGTGATGTCAACCAACTTCTTGTCCTCGAACTCCTTCAACTGAGTCATAGCGTACTCGTCAATTGGGTCAACCAAGAACAAAACTTCGAAGTTCTTAGCCTTCAAAGCGTCCAAGAATGGGGACTTCTCGACGGCCTTGATAGATTCACCAGTGATGTAGTAGATGTTCTTCTGGTGCTCTGGCATACGGGTGACGTAGTCAGACAAGGAAGTGTACTCCTCAGAAGACTTGGTGGAGTAGTATCTCAACAACTTAGCCAAAGCCTGTCTGTTCTGCTGGTCCTCGTGGATACCCAACTTGATGTTCTTAGAGAAAGCAGAGTAGAACTTCTCGAATTGCTCAGAGTCCTCGGCAATCTCGTTAAAGGTCTCAATCAACTTCTTGACGATGTTCTTCTTGATGACCTTCAAGATCTTGTTTTGCTGCAACAACTCTCTGGACAAGTTCAATGGCAAGTCCTCAGAGTCAACCACACCCTTGATGAAAGACAACCACTCTGGGATCAACTCCTCGGCATCATCAGTGATGAAAACACGACGAACGTACAACTTAATGTTGTTCTTCTTCTTCTTGGACTCGAAAGCGTCAAATGGAGCTCTCTTTGGAACGAACAAAATTGCTCTGAACTCCAATTGACCCTCAACGGAGAAGTGCTTGACAGCCAATGGGTCCTCCCAGTCGTTGGAAATAGACTTGTAGAAAGCGTTGTACTCCTCCTGGGTGACATCGGATGGGTTTCTGGTCCACAATGGCTTGGTCTTGTTCAACTCCTCAAGCTCGGTGACCTCCTCGGTGACCTTCTTGGTCTCCTTCTTGTCGGTCTCCTCATCGTCAACCTCCTCCAACTTTGGCTTCTTGTCGTCCTCGGTCTCTTCCTTAGACTCTTCCTCAGCTGGAACTTCCTTCTCGACCTCCTTGGTGACAACCAATTGGATTGGGTAAGCGACAAACTCAGAATGTCTCTTGACAACCTCCTTGATTCTCTTCTCCTCCAAGTACTCCAATTGGTCCTCCTTCAAGAACAATCTGATGATGGAACCACGGCCAATTCTCTCGTTCTTGTCGTCCAAGGTGACAGTGAACTTACCACCAGCGTTAGACTCCCAGATGTACTGCTCGTCGTCGTTGTGCTTAGAAATCACCTGGACATGGTCAGCAACCAAGAAAAGAGAGTAGAAACCCACACCGAACTGACCAATCATGGAAACATCGGCACCAGCAGACAAAGCCTCCATAAAGGCCTTGGTACCGGACTTAGCAATGGTACCCAAGTTGTTGATCAAGTCAGACTTGGTCATACCAATACCACTGTCTCTGATCTCCAAGACCTTCTGTTCTGGCTTTGGAGTAAGTCTAATGAACAACTCAGGTTCGGAGTCCAACAACGATGGGTTGGCCAACGACTCGTATCTGATCTTGTCCAAAGCATCAGAAGCGTTGGAGATCAACTCTCTCAAGAAGATTTCCTTGTTGGAGTAAACAGTGTTGATGATCAACGACATCAACTGAGTGATCTCAGCTGTGAACTCGTGTGTTTCAACTTTAGTGTCGGACATTGTCGATTATTCTCTCTGTAACGAAGAAGAAAAGGTGGAGGACTTAGGGTATTATATAGTTGCAAAATTGGACGAGGTGCGCGTTGGCGAAAAATTCCATGAGCTTCCATGGGTGGTGGTTGGGGCACGACCTGGGGTTGACGGGAAATGATACAGAGAAGAGAAAATTCAATTTTTTTATGGAGTTGAAGTGGTACAGATTGACAGATGAGAGATGAAGATGAATTCTCAATTATGTGGGTTTGAAATAGATGGACGGTTGGTGTAGTTGAAACATAGGGACGTCTGGAAGTTTCTGTGGAAGTTTCGCACCCAATTTACCTAATGCGGATCAATAATTAAATTGACATTGAAAGTGAAAACAGTAGAATGAAAAAGAAAGTTTTTTATGGAATAGGATGTGGACAAAGTATACTATGGAAAAGGGTATTTGTATAAATTGAGAGTTTGATTAAGTATTTTATTCAAGGGATTTGAAGTGGGATTTCCAATGCGATCTGTAATTTGTATAGAAGATCAACTTCTCAAGCTATCCGTAACCTTTTTTTCGCAACTTCAGATCTACCGCTTTTGATGAATCTTCTGAGAACTAATGCCCATGTTTAAATGTAATCAATTAGTAGTTCTTTGATTCCATTCAGATTTTGATTGCCTGTTATTTTCTTTTACTGAATTCTACTCGCAACCTCTTCTTGCGAATTTCCTCTTGCAGTTCATGTTATTAATTTCTATTACCAGCTAATGTTCTTCAACTTATCTATCCAATCAATGCTGCTCACCTTCTGACTTTTCCAAAGCAAATACCGTTATCGTTCCAATTCTGATTACATTCTTCTCTATATAATAACCTCCTCTGTCTCGAGCCCACAATCCACACATCGCCTCTTCACCAACTTCTCTCCGATAGACAACGGTGCAGACCATTCATGTACATGTCGTTCTCCCAACGACTTTCCGTCTCGGAGTTTCCGTGTATATTCCTCGGCACGTGTCTTCTTTCTCATTTCCTTCAACTTATCCTGGTATCGCTTGTCACGTCTTTCAAGCCTCGTCCGTTCACGACGTTCCCACTCAGCATCAAGTCCCTCTGGTGACCCCCACTTCTTCCAAGCGAATTCCTCTACCTGGAACCGTAGAAACAATTGCATCCGCAGAAATCCATGGGGATTGGGCTTCTCGATTCTATTGAGAATTGATGTGTCTCGAAGCTCGGGTTCCGTAAGTAGATAGTCTTCACGACATTCGGTCTTGGTTAACAACGAGTATTTATCCTGTTTCTCCTTGATACATCTCCGACATACACGTACCTTGAAATTGGTGAACATGTTTGGGTCAATTTCCAACGAATTACATTCGAAACATTTGGGTGCGTTCTCCAAGTCTAGAGGAGGAGCCAAATCCTTGACAAGATGCTCCTGTTTCTGCCTTTCCTTCCACTCCTGGAGCGACTGCGGTTCCTCTTCCTCGCCACGGAGGCCAAAGTTGTCTTTCTCATCCAAAAAGCCACCTCTGCTATCTTTCATCGTTGAGAAATCGTACTCAATGTAGTCTTTCTTCTGGATGGAAGGTCTCTGCTCCATTTTGAATCTTTTGCGATCTCTTTCAGTAACTGGGGCAACAGACGTGTCATTTACTGATGCATCGCGGCGATTCCGTTGGCTGCGCTTAATGGCCTCCTCTCTGTTTCTGGCTATTCTGTCTTTCTGTTCTTGGGTAAGTTCCACTCGTGGTAGCGATGGAATGACCCGCTCAGCTTGGGGAAGCATCAGCCCATGATCTGGTGCACGTAATGGCATGTTTCTAGTGGACGCTAGACTGTCATTCGACCCTGAATTTCTAGTGGCGTTTCCACTGACTGGCTTGGATGAAGATGCTGACTCATTTGCTCCTCCACGCCTTAGTTTGAGCCTTTCGAGTGCTTTCTTTCTGTTCTCCTCCTGGTTGGTTAGTAACATACACAGGTGAATATGGCCCGGTTACATACTATTCTTCTTCTCTGGTCATCTGTCAATAATCTCAGAGACATGATGAGTTGGTGATAGACATGTACCAGTGCAGGATGGTTGCAGTAGGAAAGATTTAGTGAATGCCGGAACATGGCAAACATGAAGTGACGGAAATAGATTAAGTCATTCTTTAATTGGTTTCATTCTTTTAATAAATATCAGTCCTATGGCTGTCTAATCGTCTGTCTTATCATTTGCTTTGCTGCCAGGCTATGTAATCATCTTTGCTACTAAGCACCAGTTCATGATGATATCCAATTATCTGTGATTTATCGCCATAGCAGCCGTCCTATTCCCTTACCTTACTCTGCATCAATCAACAAGTCTCTTTGCCCATAGTATACACCCACCACCGCCAAAATCATATCAACAGTCTCCTCTGCTACGGCTGGTATGCTGAGACCCTCACTCTTCCCTTCTAGAAACTTGGTTCGGAGCTTTCTGGCCTTGCGGCCCAAATCTCTCACTAGTGACATCTCCGTGTGGTCGAGTCCATTGTCGAGCCTCACAAATGTGACGAAGATCCACTCCATCAATGTGGCTGGCATCGATACCAGAAGCCATTTCGTGTAATAGACAATGAGTTTGATGATGGTGGTGTGCTCTAATCTAGTGTTGAAGAAGCTAGTAGGTGGGGGGCTCTGTGAAAATACTAGGCTCCTCCATGCTGCTGCAGACTGAGGTACCTCCATCTGTGGCTCCAGGTCGTCCGGCTCCTCGACCTCCACATCGACATTCACATTCAAATCATGGACATCAAGATCTGCATCGTCTTCGATATCTCCTTCAATCTCACTGCAGTCCAACTCGATCTCTCCGACTTGGATCTCATTCTTATTGGCAAGCTTGGCTTCTTCTAAACGAGTCATGACCATTTTAACGTATTCTGGCGAAAGCTTTGTCGATTTTGAAGCTTCTGGCTGAGTCAGCTCTTCTGGATCTCTTGAAACAAAATGTACTGCAGCATCTGCCTCGGCCTCTTTTCGAACACTCGCCAAATAGTCGAATACAGACGAATCTTGCTTGCACGTTCCTTGTACTGCCGCATCCAAGGGGAAAGCGGCATGTTGTCCAAATTTCTCATCCAATGGACCTTGTGTGTATGTCAGAGTTCCCTTTTTTGGCCGCTTGTCGCTGCCATTAAACCTTGCAACACTTCTTTTACACATGGAGTTGAGATTTGGTTATATCCAACTGCATGTAGGTGAGTATTATGTATGTCCACGATTTAAGCAGGTGTTGGAATTTGAAGTTATTGATGGAAATTATGATATATATAAGCTAGTCATATCTATTCTATGCCAGCAAGGCACCTCCCTTGCTATAGTAGGGAAATAACTCCCTTCCTCTTCATAGTTCTATATCTCAATTAGTCATGGCTCATGCTTCTGCGGTTTTTTCTTTCTCTCCATTCTCGTCCACTTTCCGTTTCTTTCGTGCAATCACTGGCCCTCTCCGAAGCTTCTTCAAGAAATCCTCGTCAAATTTCGACTTGCACGTGGGACATTCGCCCAGCTCGGGAATCAAACTCATGATACATAGACACACAGAACACACGTAACCAATGTCCACGGCTTTTCCTGTGATAAAGCAGCTGGCCTTGTAGTTAACATTGGAGTTGGCCGGTAAGATCACTAGTGACCGAATGGAAGGCTCAATGAAAAATGCAGTCGAAAGTGTCTGGATAAGGCCCTGTGGTTCTCGAATATGAAGATACACTCCATTGGTGGCATCTGCTGCCTGCTGAAGGTATGGAGAGTCTTGTACGCCGAGTTTGGCCACATCGATTGACAATTTCATCTTCTGTGCTGCGAAAATCGAGTTCATAATGGCAATGTAGTTGTTATCGTAAGTATCGTTGGCTGTGATGATAAGCACCCTCGAGTCCATGGACGTCGTCAGAATCGTGGTGGTCTGACCATTTGCAGACGATGAGTTCTGTGCCTTATTTGTTGTAGAATTTATCGCTGATGCAGTGGTGGTAGAGATGGACTGGTCCACATGGAGCATTCTGTTCGTGTAGGTTAGAGCCATCAGAAGGGCTCCACCTAACGTGGACAAATTTTGCTTCTCAGGATTCTGAGTAATACGAATAAGCTCAGCATTGAGTTCTCGGAGTACCGTTTCGTCCACTATTCGAAACTGTCTGTACATTTCCTTATTGACCAAATGAGATTCTGGTCTTGTCTCGTGATCATCGAACAGATTCTCCAAATTCGGATGCAAAAATTTCGATCCAGACGGCAGCGATGCGATGAACGCCACCTGGTTGCTGTTGTTGAGCGCCAAATGGGCATTGAGAAGCACCAAAAGTGCCTGTGTGATTTCTTGGATAGTGATCTGGTCACGGATAGCATACCAACTTTTGGGGGTCAACTCGAAGATCACAGTCAACAATGAAGGGTTGTCGACAACCTCTTCCGTTGTCGGGACCTCTGTGAAGACACTTTCTGAGATGTTGTCCATGGCTGGGTGCTTATGGTTGGTTGAAGTTACTTTACATGTCAAACTTGAACCCGTACACCCATATATAAGGTATTTGAGTTTCAGATCAAGAAACCAAGGTTAAGAAAAATTAAGTAAATGTGAATGGTTGAAATTAAAGTCATCTTGGAAGTGCTTCAATGTTGTGTTTTTCGCATGGAATGAGTGTTTGGAAGTTTCTTCAGACATATTTTGTCTTAAATTTTGACATGGACCATCTAGTGTTGAAGATTAAAGATCCTGCGGTTTCTCAAGAAAATGAAGGTGTATTAATTAACTACTTCGCTGACTCATGTCCTTTGATTTCTCTAGCATCCCTTGATTGCCTTTTATTCATTGGTTAATGACAAATCTGAGTATGATACTCTTATATGATGAGATACAAAGTGTCTTTTTGCCAACTACATTCCTCCCGCCATTTTACTCCATGCTATTAGGTTGTTTGTATGTGTGATCATTTTGAAATTCACTATGTGCGAACTTCACCTAACTTATTCCTCTCCAATGTCTTCATTCCATTCCTCGGGTCTTTCTTTGATGAAACGAGACATCAACTCCTCACATTGTTTGTCTTCCATGTTAACTACTTCGATTCCGAGCGATTCCAACAACTTTTCAGCACCCACAAAGTTCTTGTTTTCGCCCAACACAACTCTTTTGACTCCATACATAATGCAAGCTCCAGAACACATGTTGCATGGAGACAAAGTGGTGTACATGGTGCACTTCTTGTACACTGAACCAGGCAAACGGCCCGCGTTCTCCAAAGTAGAGATCTCTCCGTGTAAGGTAGCAGAGTTCTTCTGGATTCTCATATTGTGGCCGCGACCTAAAACAGTTCCATCTTCATGGATAAGGGCCCCACCAATTGGAATACCACCTTCTTCATAACCTGAGAGCGTTAGTTGCCAGTTTCGATTTATATCAGGAAACATTAAATCACATACTTTTCTTGGCTTGTTCGAATGCAATCTGCATTCCAAGTTTATCGTCGAATGGCATCTTGAAGAAAAAAACGTGATTGAAGTCTAATAAGTGACTGAACAATCGAAAAAATGTCTAGTGTGGGGTATGCAGGAATAACGGCTTTTGATCATCACTTGAACACAAAAATTGACCCATTTCTCTCCACGGCCACTACCATATTGTATGGACGGCTCACGATTGCCAAATCGGTAATGGTGTCGTGAACCGCACCCTGGATATTTTCGTTGCTTTTTTGTTTCGTTCCCACAACTGCTTTTTCGTATGACACACTAAATCGCAGAGAAATCTGGTTCTTCGTAAAATTCACTTCACCATTCGTGAAAAGCAGCACTGACTTGCTGATATTATCAAGATCCCACAAAATCACACGACTGTCCTGAGTAGCTGTTATGTAATAGCCATTCTCGCGATTAGTACCTCCAGCACCAGCGCTATAAGCAAGCGCAGTGTTGCTTCTGCTAGTATCTTGGTCTTGATCAACAGTAAGATCAGCTAAAATGTCTTCCACGCTCATTTCTTTATTCAATTCCACTTCCTGTAAAGCGTAGGGTTTCAATCTTGGGGTGCTTTCATTAGCGATGAAAACCTGTCTGCATTCAAAGCTGGGGATTTCCCAAACTGTGATGTCTGATTCGTTGCTTCCTCCAATCATTGCAAAATGCGTGTTGGATGTTCCCTTCTGGTCCGCCTTTGATGGTGAAGATACCACAATCAACTTTCTTATAGCTGACTTGGCCTTCGAGACTTGATCGACTATCACTCTCCACGCTTTAACCAAAATGTGAAATCTGAGATCCCAAAGACATAAGATTCCGTCTGAAGTACCGAGCAAAAGCCAGCTCACGCTTTTGGAAACAATAAACGTAGTTGGAACTCCTAAATAGAGTGGATTCTGCAAACTGAACTCCTTGTTCATCGTTATCACATCAAAAGCAGCAATCTTGCAAGTGGATGTGATTGTGAGGCACAATGTCTTTGAGTTGGTTGTCACAAAGCTTAGGCTTCTTGGGTATCCATCTTCAACTTTGCAAGACCTGATGAGGGCAATCTTGGAATACTTGGAAATCTTCTTGTTTTTGCCTCTGGTGACATGGACCCTGAAGATCCGAATGTTGCCATCCATGCTGGACACTGCAAAAACAAAACGATGTGGCATGAAAACGATGTCAGTGATGCACAGATTCAAATTCAAGACAGCGCTAGCATTCTTTCCGGTGATGTTCTTATCCAATTTGGCGGTATCCCACAACTTCAAATTTCCATACTCAGATCCAGTGACAAAGAATTCTGATGTAGGGCATACTGCAACCTTCGTAAATGCCTCCGTAATATTGGCGTTACTGTTAGCGTTGATCTGTGCAACTAGGTTTCCTTGGATCTTCAATTCTCTTGCGCCTGGAGGCATTGACTCACGATAGTTCTTAATGACATTGCCAAATTCGGAAACGTCGTTTATAGTTGGTTCAAAGTCTATCTTCTGCAAATACTTCAAAATGTAAGGATTAGAACCGTTAAAGTTGTGCTTCATGGTCGCGGAAATTAATTTCTGATTATTGACACTGAAAACTTTATGTGTCATATTTGCCTTCTTGTTGGTCAGGTGGATGTGGTGATGTTTGTTACGAGAGTTCAGACTCTCGTGGTTGAATTCCATCTCTCCAAGAACGTTTGTTTCCACTGTCTGGAGGGAAGCTCGCGCTTTACCTTGGTGAGGCAAGACTAGAGAATTGGATTCCTTCGCTGAATAGACAGAATATGACAAGGTTTCTGAGGGTTGATAACTGCTTTCGATAACTTTCGAACTGTTCGCAATAGGCTCAGATTTGTAGCAAACTTCAAAAAAGATATTCTTAGGAGGCACGTTCACCTTGCTTGCAAGTTCAAATTCACTCTGATCATTCGAGCTTGCGTAAGCACTAGCTCTTTTCAAATTCAAAAAGTGATCTTTTAATGCAAAAACCTTCCAAAGATCCTTATCTTCCAATCCAACTGCTTTCAACTTCAAAATCCATTGTCTGTCTTCCGGTGATAATGGTATATCCAGGTGTTTGGAGTCGCTGGTACTGGAAGAATTAGCTTGAGAAACATAAACTGACTTTCCCATATCCTTAGTGAACGATATGAGTTTTCGTTTTCCGTTAGACAGTACGGCAGAAAACTTAGTTTGCTTCCAAAACATTGACCTGTTCGTAGCATTATTGAGCCAAGTTATTGAGGTATCATAAACTTGTTTGGATAAAGGCTTGGACAAGCAGGGATACATCGTGTCCCAATCCAATGTCGAAATATCATATGACAAGTATGATTTGATCAAAGGGTAAAGAAAGCAAAATCTTTCGGCGTACAGAAGATTTTCACTGATAGCCAATATGAGATAAAGTACAGACTGTCTGATCCACTCATTTGGTTGCAAAAGCAATGTGATGGAATTGGCCAATAGTTCCTTATAGACTGAGAGCACATTGAATTCTTGAGCTGGGTTTATGAGCCTCTCCTTAACAAAAAAGTGGAATATCTCAAGCACCTTTAGAACAACGAATTGTTCATGGTCCCCCAATGTTTGAAACAATAACGGTAATAGGTATTGTTCAAATGCGAGTGCACCAATAAAATACCCAATATCAATGATAGACGATAGGAAGGCAAGTCGAAGTTGGTAATTAGAATCATTCAAGTAAGTTATCAAGTGTGGCAAGATAATGTCATTGGTTCTATCCACTCCAAAGTATTGACAAAGTGGAAGTATATGATTGACGAGGCATATTCTCAAATTGACACTCCTATCAATGAGGAGAGCTTCTGCTATGTCTTTAAAGTCAATTTCTGTCCTCGATCTGGGAATCTCGTAAGATCCCAATTCGCCGTTATCCCCGTTGATTTGCTTACCAGTGTCGTCATCATACGCTCTGGCGAATGCTGCAAACTTTTCTGATATTCTTGCAAGGTAAGGGAGGCACGTTGCTAATGTAGACTTAATGTATGTAGCTTCATCATAATTAGGACAATTGAGGAAAGCGATGTTCTTGAATCTGGGGTTCAAATATTCAGGAAATGTCAAAGCATTAATTGCATTGATACTAGAACATGTCGCCAATAGTGAAGTTATTGCTAGCAACGAAGTGGATGCCACTCTGGTTGAATATTTGGAATCGGTTGCAAAATTGGTGTTGTGAATGGATGGTTCCTCGACTTGGGCAGATGATTCATCAAGAAAATCGTCGATCAAGCTGCAGAGATAAGGAAGCAGCCTATCCAACTTTTCTGAATCACTTATTCGTTCGGAATATGCTAGAATAAGTTCAATTGCCTTGACTCTTGACTCGGGTCTCTTTGTTGAAGCTAAAAGTGTGCAAATGAGATCAAGAACAATTAGTGCACCATTGTCTTCGGGGTATGTTCCTCTTAATTCAGAAGAAGATTGAATAACATAATTTTCAGGGATGCCTTTCAAGCCGAGACGTAAAGCTGGAAACTTTGGACCAAATTCACTTTGTTTATGCTTTTCAAAAGTGTATCCAAATGATCTGCTGGCTTTGCTGAAGGTTTCATAAATCCGGTCTATGCGCAAGTCGCTAGGTGAGCAGTTGTCCACATTATCGTCGGGCACCGTGAAGTTCTCCGTACTGTTCATCTCGTACATGAAATCATACAAGTAGTCGTAGAAATAGTCAGGGAAGCAAGATCCTCTATACTTTTCTAGCAATTGTGAAGCCAGCGGCCTTTCATTGGGATCGATACTTAAAAGATCCTTCACCATCTGACGCATGTTGAGGTCGGAAATCGCTCCTAGATTGGGTTGGAAGTCGTTTCTCTTATACCGATACAAATCTGAAAGTGTGAACGTAGGTTCTCCATCCATGTATAGCTCAGCAATGACACAGCCAAGTGAGAATAAGTCCATTGAGTCAGTGAGAGCCGTCGACTCTTTGGAAGGCGACTTCTTCAGATAGAACCTCTCTGGGGCAACGTAACAGGATCTCCTATCGGAACTATCGAAATAGAAGACAAATTCACTAGGATTGTCGTCCGGTAACAACACTGGCTTGGTGTGCTGTGAAAAGTCTGTAAGAACCACCCAATTGGCGCTGGTCACCAAGATGTTTTCTGTCTTGATATCTCCATGAACGGTATGAAGGTGAGTATGGAGCAATTCAACAGTCTTGAGCAATTGAAACACAATCCACAGTTTTTCTATAGGTGCCAAAAACGGTCTTAGCGAAATTCGATCGTAAATGTTTGTTCTTCCCAACTGTCGGACCAAGTATCCAGCCAGATCTGTTTCAATGATACGCTTCCAAGGGAGAACGTTTGGATATTGAGCGAGAAGCCTAGATTCTTGAGAAAGTGCCTCTGCAACTTTGTTGAGAGTGATTCCCACTTGCGGTGGCTTAATGAACAACTTCACCACAAGAAGACATCCAGAGTTGGTGTCATATACTCTGATTGTCTTGAGAAAACGAGAGTCATTGATGACATCAAGAAATTTGTAGCCTGGTAGGACATCCACATATGAACGTAATGCCACGGTATGGGCATGAGGCGCTAGTAGGGAAAGATTGGCGCCCATAGGAGAAGATGTAGCCTAGTGACTATGAATTGATTAGGTGAACTGGATGCACAACTGATAAGAGAGGGAAGTGCTGAAAGCTGTCACGTGTTGGAAGCAGACAATGTGTTGTGGAGAGCAGTATTGGGGCTATATATATTATGTGATTGTATTGCAGCTATCTTCATTGGAGAAAATCTTGGTTTGAAATGTGCAACTTGGTTATCTTCAATGAAAGTGCACTGAAATTCAGTGCGACAGTGCAAAGAGAAAGGTGATTAGCAGTGAGCCTCATGATTATCTATCTTTGAAGAGTAATTAGCTTACAGAAGAATTAACTTCATATCAAAGCATTAGATACTATCGAATTAACCCCGTGTAATATAAATTCGAAACTGGTTTCTCTATTGTCCACGGTCTCATTTGGGCCTATTGAAAGGCTGTCTATCTGAACCATCCGTAATAATGAGCTACTAGTGTTAAACATACCCAGACTATTGTATTGAAATCATTTAATCCATAAGAATCTTCCAATTTTTATCAAAAATAAACAGTATCACCCTCTATCGTTTCTTCCTCAATGTCTAATGTCTTTGACGGGAATCTGCTTCTTCATCAGACAACTCAAAAGAATCGAACCGACGCAAACCAACCGTCTCCTCGTCATCGTACTGACCACGCGAAAGCTGCATGGATCTTCTCATCGAGGAGAAGCCTCCCACTCCATTGTCCATTGGAGCCATGTCCTTGCCATTATGGACTCCAAAGAGCTCTCTCTCACGACCCTCATTTTCCTTACGTGAGATGTTAAGCAAGTACACACCAGAGAAAATGATGAGAAATCCAATCAACAAGGAGATCACGTTGACAGCCAGCGCAGTGTTAAAGCCCTTGAAAAGAATGAACGACGCAACCAATGTGAAGGTGGTGAATGTCACATAGTAGAGCGGGTTGACGATGGAAGTATCGAACTGGTCCAAGGCCTTGTTGAAGTAATTCATCTGGGTAATGATGCATACTGCCACCACAATGATGAACACGTATGTCGATACGTGGGTGAATTGGTTGTTTCCAGCCAAGGTCAACTTCAAAGCAATGCCAAAGGCCTTGATGGACATCACCGAGATGGAGCCCACGGTCGAGCAGATGGAAATGTAGATCATTGGGTTGGTGTGACCGTACTTGGGCACAATCTTGTAGATCATAAAAAGAGAATAGGCAGTGACCATGAAAGCATAGAATAAGAAGCCTGGTTGAGTGGCATAGTTCAAGATCTCATCCACGGTCTGGATCTCCTTGTCAGGAGGAGCATGAAGCACAATGATGACCGAGCCCATCAAGCAAATGGCACATCCCATCTTACCCAAAACACCCAATTCTTCTTTCAAGAAGATGGCGGCCAAAACTGCTCCGATAATCACGGAAAGAGCGCCCAACGGAGTCACCAAGATTGCAGGAGCAAAAGTGTATGCTGCAAAGTTGGCTACCTCTCCAATGGCCATGGTGGCTATGCCTGCCCACCAGATTGGGTTCTGCAAGTATTGATGTCCCGTGGCATTATCAGCGCCAGCTCTGGAGGCATCCATCAACCCTTTTTTCGTGATGATGAACGAAGTTCCTATTGCCAACGAGGACGACATGGCGAGCGCGAGCCCGATATACTTGTCGTCGACCATGATAGAGAAGGTAGATGTTTGAAGTTTGAAGTTTTATGTTTCTATGAACGCGAGCACCTTTACCTCTGTGAAGGTAGAGAAACTGGAGAATACTAGGTTAAAAGGATTAGTGAAGAATTCTTAGAATGTTTGAAAATTCGAAAATAATGGTTGTTCCTAACTAGCTAGATGATTCTAAATTTATAAAAATTCAATTTGGAATAGATCCAAATCGATCTGAATTTGTAAGTATATCTTTGGTTTAATGAATACTTTTTGTTTGTTGACCTGTGTGCTGTTTCTTTTTTCATGAGGCTGTGCATGGCCGATTTACAATAGAAAATGGGCAAAATGGAGGGTGGAGAAACTGGGGAAAAGTCATTGGGAACATTGGTCGGGCAAGATATGAATGTAAGATTTTGGGGAGAAGTGGAGCAAAATTGGATTTTTGGCAGTGTTATGTTTGAATTGCGACGATACATCGAAGATGAATTGGAGATATATTATCGCGCCTCGAGGCGAGATATCGCACAAAATAGAAACCGGAATAATTACGAGATATGATAGTGCAAATGGTATAGAGCTAGGAAATGATCATAATAAAAAAAGAGAACTGGATAAGAGGATAGTTTGAACATTCATTCTTCATCTTCCTCTATTTTCTCTATCTCTTCTCCTCATATCTGATCTATCCATATACTTCCATTTTGTCCAATCTGAACCTTTACTGTGGTACCAATCTAGAGTTCAATAACACTCTTCAGCAGAACTTCAGAGCGAGATCGCGCCGAGATAATCACTTGTGCATCCCAGAATCCCATTTTCTAGTAGACTTATGCCTAATTTCTACTCCACTTACCCCTTATGGCATACAATTACCATATACCCTATCATATGCTCTATACTACCTTGCATCCTACTTTGGTAACTCTTCTTTGTTTGTCCTACTATGGATACTCTCCCTTGAATCATGCTATGGATACTTTCCAAGTCCGCACTATATTTTGTCAGTATCATATACCAACACAAATTCCATAATATCTTACTCTGCAATAAAATCTCCCTCACATAACCGGTTCTCTCCTTCTACAACTTCGGACTTCAATTAGCAACCTACATTTGACAATCTAAAAGTCGCAGACCCTCAGACAGACAAAAAATCAGATAGCAAAACCAAAGTAGAAAATCAAAGAAAGATCAAAGAAAAATTTCAGATAAGAACAAAATACAACAAATCTTACATTCACTCATTAAAGATCATAAAATTCACCAACTTCAATTCAAGCTATTTCCTCCATTACTTCCATCTCCACTTCTGGCAATTGTCAAATGTCGCTCCCCTCCTGGTCACCTGCTAATCTACACATGATCTTATCGTCATTCGCGCATACTGATGCTCCTGACAACCTACTACAGATAATCCACACCTATTCGGACTCTGCACCACCGTTGATATTTTTTTTCGATCCGCTTCGAATTCCACTCGAACTCTGGTCTACTTTTCATCGTTCGCCACATTTATTTCTACCGCTTTCTCGCCTATTCCACCGACCCTGGCGCGTTCTATTCATCTTCAACCCTCCTCGTTGCCTTCAAGCATACTCTCAGTGTGCCACAAGTGACCTTATTATTCCAACAAGCAAACCTGTCGAATTGCAACATAAGCTACTCCCTGCTTTTCCTGCCAGTCTGTGGCTTGTACCTGTGCTTCCACGCTCTCTGATCTACCTTGACTAGCCGCTCACTCCACTCATCCACAATGAATAGCCCTCATGGTGAGGATCCTGCCACCTCCGCTGGAAACGGCCACGACATTCCTTCCGCATCGTTCCGCAAGCTTCTCAGCTCGCATCTGTCCATCTACAACGCGCTCACCAACCCTGACCTTGACCTCAATCTCCCTAATCTTCCTGGCTCTCCCCTGCGCAATGAGCGTTACACACCGCCACCATTGGACTTCCCTGTGGCCATGGAGCCACTAGCATCGTTCCCACTGTGGCTGCCTATAAATATGGTCCCTGAGGGCAAGGATTTGGCCCTTCAGATGCTTGCATCCTCTGCGTCTCCTAGACCTGCTAGTGCATCTATTTTATCCATCACCTCCGAGGAAGACAACCCTTCGGACTCCATGGTGGTGGTGCCCTCGCTCAAGAATGCAACTTCCAAGGTTATGGTATTTGAGACCGATGAGGAGGACGACGGTGACGAGTATACTTATGTGGGTAGTCTGAAATCGGCTTACTTGCACGGTGACGATAAGACGCTCACAAGTAACAGTGGAAACACGAAGAGGCACGTTTCGGCTCCTAAAAATCTGCACAGCCTGTTCATCATGCCGAAAATGTCCTTGTCTGATAGTGGGAAACCCGTGCAATTGACCATTCTCAGCACCTGCAATGATGCACTTAAAGTCGAAACCCAGGCCATGATCGATTACATCAAGAACAACATGGATATGCCCCTGAAGGTTCAAGTGCATCACTTGGTCATTGCGCAATCACCTCTGAAGTTCGATATTTCGGTGTTGCGCAACTCAAACTTGCTTTTCCTCGTCAATGATGGTTCATTGTTGTTCATTGAATTTATGGACGCTTTGCTCCAAGGTGGCTGCGAAAATTCGCTTCCAAAACTCACTGTCATCAATATTATGACGACAAACTACTTCATCAATTTGTTCGACATGATCAATAACACCCGTCCGCATCAGATTTGGAAGACTCCATCTCTTCGGAGTACTAAATTGTTGTGCAAAATGAAGACGTACATTGATGAGGAGTTAAGCGACGGAACCAAAGGTAGACACGCTCAGGAATTTCAGACTCGTTCTAAGAAGTACACCAGAAACAAAAAGCCTGAATGCCCCCAGTCTACCACAGAATCGAGTTCCATGTATGACAGCTTGACTCCAACAAGAAAGCCCGATTACAAGTTGATCGAAAAACAAATTCGATCCGAAATGCTGATGTCTCTGAGTTACACCAATATTGATCCTTTGCGGTTATCGTCCAACTTGAGCCATTTGAGAGCACTTGTGGGCGCATTCAAGCGATACTTTAGTTCAAGTTCTTCAAGCCTGGTGCCTGAAGATAATGAAGGTCTCGCTATTATTCGAAGAAATATGTGGCTCATTTGCAGCTTCTCTGTTGGCATTGGTGTTGGAGTTACTGTGGCCAGTGGTGCAGTTACCTCACTAGGGAAGGGCCTAAGTGATCTTGTCAGAAACTTACAACCTGTTCAAACAAGTACTAACGGTACTTACCAGCAGTTAGTGGCTGCGGAAAGTTCTGTGGGAACATTTGCAACATCTGAAATGGCAGAAAAATTGATGGACACTGTCAGTGAGTGTGGCTGTCATATATCCAAGGTTGCAGTTGAAAGTATCCAAATACTCACTGATAACACAATTGTCAACTCAGTTATTGACTACCTGAGTTTGGCATTCAAAGAGTTAAAGTCCCTCAGTATGTTGGCAATGCAATCTGCAATCGGCGGATTGCGTAAGTCTAGTAATATTGTCTTGGGCATGTTTTGGTAATGGTTTAGTGTGATATGTTTAGTTCTTCTAATGCGTTTTAACGCATCTGTTTTTCATTAATGATATATGTATATCATCTTACTATGCACAAGTAATGTAGTGAACACCTCTAAGTGACCATGAAACTCACATTTTTATAAAAGTCCAACATCGGGTTCTCTCCCTTCTTAGTCGTTGTCAGGTCAACATCTGACCACTGCTCCAAAAATTCTTGATGCAGTTCCACTTTTGCAAGTTTTCCTGTCACCTTTTTATACATGTCGCTTGCAAGGTTGAAGTCAGTAGGAAACATGATATCAAAGTAGCCCTGGTGACACATATACGTCGATACATCCACCATTTTATCCTGAATCACTGTCTGCACCACAGGGGCATTATAGTAGCCCTTGATGGAGTTTGGTAGACTGGAGAAGTCGGAACTGATCAAAGAGTGGTTTGGGAATCTGTGCTTTAAGATCTGGAAAAATTGTAAAAGTCTAGTAGGAATAAATTCACCAGGTGTCAAGTTGTCTTTGAACGGAGCAACACGGTTTTTTAATGTTAACTTAGTCCGTGAATGCAACAAAGGATGAATAGCATCCTTATCGGTGAGGAAAGGCACTAAAGTTGCAAGCTTCTTGAGTCTTCCAGACATGGAGTCGACTTGAGGCAAGATAGGATAGTTACCATTTTCCCTCAAATTCAAGAAAGCGTTGGTGTAATAGCTCAACTCGGGAGTGAAGAACTCGTAGAAATCACCCTCTTCGTCTACAACCACATATCCTTCGTAAGGCTCCCCAGTGGTTGCATCATATCTAACCAAATCATGAGCAAAGTTATCGAAAACCTCGAGGGCAATAAAGAAGCACGGCTGCTCGACAGTCTTATCCCATTTGAATATGGACTTGTTGATGATTTCAAGCTTCTCGGTATCTAAGTTCTGCGCCACCAACTTCTGCTTCATGGCCAGCGAAAACTGCTTGAGAGCTAACTGCGACGAGATCTCAATGATTTTGTACTGGGTCCTTGCATAAATATCTGGCTCATTAGTTCTGATATAGTTCAAGATATTGCACATTAACGTTCCATTTCCGCCTCCCATTTCGTAGATTATCAAGTCCTCGTATGGGTAGCATCCGTTGAGCTTATAATTAACCACAATATAGCGAGCTAGAGCCTCTCCGTAGTATGGAGAGAAGAGCTCCGTGGGCGTATGCCACAACTGGATGGATTTCTTCGTCTTTGGAGCTCCTCCGGCAGCCACCAAGTCCTGGCGTTGGATAGTCTTCGCATGCTTAGCAAACACCAGCAGAGATTCAGACTTTGATTCAGACTTCGAATTAGACATTAAGTCCTCATTGAAAGAATTGGATACTGGCTGGGGAGGATTGACCTCATCATACTTTGCATAGGCTTTCTGCCATGCGTCCATAAACCCATCGACGTCCTCGATGTTGTTGTAGTCGAAGGGTTTATCATTGTGGAAAATCTCCACCTCTTTGGAGAAATACCCATAGTTGGGATTGTAGAGGGAGTCTTCGATAAAGTCAGACGATAACATCTTGACTTTCCGCGGACGGTGGTTCAACCTCCCCATTCGAGAGGAGTTAGTCATGGGGAATCGATCAAACACATCCTGTGGAGTCTTGTCGTGGAATGGATAGTTGGTGGCATTCTTATAAATATACTCAAGTACATTGAAGGAGCTGAACTCGCTGGTTCTGTTTTTCTGGAGCGGATGCTCACTTTGTGACCGTGACGAGTGTTCCTTACCAACTACACTGGTTAGGTCAGCAGAAACCTTGAATGCAAAGGTATCAGGTCGAATGGAATATTCGTGATGTTTGGAATCGACTTCTTCTCTGAAGGGTGCAGTAGGGAGGTTTGACCCTGCTACCTTCAGAGTGTTTTTAGCCTTTTTAAAGAGATATCTCCTGCCTGTGATGGGCACTAGGCCACACGGTTTTAGGAGCATTGAAATGGATAATATTTAGTACAGGACGATGGGCCAAGATGGTTGAGTAGGTGGTGAAAGTATTTGGTGATGTCCCAATAAACAATTTCTATCGAAGTTTCATAACTATAGTTGTGACCGGAATTAAACTCGTATATTCATTGTTCTATTATAGTTGTAATCGTGAACTCTTGATGGATCAGATCTGGGATGCCTATTCCTAAATACGAATAAACCCTGACAATTCATAGAAACCGTAATTATCTGAAAAAATTGGGGAAAAACATTTTTCATCTGTAGAAAGTGTGCTGATTGCGTCAACTCCACAACGACAAATCATTGTATCTCTTCAAAAACATTCTATTCAAACTGCTTAGCCTCTTGTCCATCAAACTCATCCATGCATTCCACAATGGTCTTGATATTATCTATAGCATTGCTAATAGCAACTCTGATCACTCTGTCCGAAACTCCAGCAAATGTGCACTTCATGATATTCTCCACAGCTTCGTAATCAACAGAAATCTCATCTTTCTTCAAGACTGGATCCACAGAAATGCTTTTACATGCAATGGATGCTTGTCGGGCAGTCTCAAAAGGAATATTTAGCGTAACAACATGGTCGAGTTGTGTCATTCTTGATGGATATGCTAGCGTTTGTGTAGTAGCAGGTAATTTTTGGTGAAGTTCCAGGCGATTTTGTCAATGTCTACTTGTAGCTACTCTGCACACTCTCATGATAATCGTAACATTCATCTAAATACAGCTAATATACAATAAATATCACCGAGGTCGTCTATAAGATCGCCCGGAATCATGGCTATGGCATCTAGACTCGCCTGCTCTGTGGTGTAGAATGCTCTGAAGGGGCATTGTCAGAAGGTCGGGATTTGCTCTTGTTGTCCTGGGACAGCGTGATGTCAATGATTTGAAGGCAGAACGGTATGCTCAATGCCATGCAATCAATTGTGGTTTGCAAGAATTTGCTTCACGAGCGGTTAGTCAGGTAATGCTCTCTCGATCCAGGTATGGAAGCGGCTCAGGTAAGATTTAAATCAGCTGTACATACAACTTCACTTAGTCTTCTCGTCGTCGACGACGGCGATGTGCACCAAGTGTGTCCAGAGTGACATCGACTTGCGATCGTCGTTCGAAGTTGTCATCGGCTCCAATGAAAGTATGTATATGCTTAGTCTGAAATTTTTGTCTTAGAGAGCCAGTTCGCTTCACCTTGCGGTGTGAAGCGAGTTGTGCGTTTGCAAAACCGAAATTCTGGATGAGAGGAAATCCATGATTGAATTCTTTTGAAGAGACTTTACTTGATCCCTGTTTGATTTTTCCCTCTTGTGAAGTGGATTCAAGATTGGGGGTTGAAGCGGCCTTTGAGTGAAAATTATACTTGGCTGTACCAGCAGGTGACGGATTGACAGACAATTTGGACTTGGAAGGTGTATAGCCGAAAAGATTGGAAAATTTCGTCATTTTCGGCCCGCGAGCTCCTACAATCACCGATTGGCCCTTGGGAGCATTGCTGTTCAGCAAGCCGACATTAGCCAGGGAGGGTTTCTTAGAATGCTGGCCACCTTGTAGTTTTGGGCCAATACTCTTTTCGACCTCTCGGCGTAGCATTTCATCCCCGTCCTCCTTATACAAGTCATATTCTTCAGATATCATTCTCGTCAACTTGGAGGTCTTTTCTGGTGGCTTCTTATAAGTTGATGCTGAAGCTTCTGTCAGAACTTTCGTGGTATTCTTTGCAGATTTAAAGACCTTGACCAGGGATTTAGTTGAACCCTTTGATGGAGAAGTCTCTGTTGATTTGAGTGGCTTTGGTTGCTTGGTCAGCGTCTTGTTCAGAACTTTGGCCCTAGATGACTTTTGAATCATCTCCAAACCCTCATCGCCCCTCTGCACCTTGTAAATCTTGGAAACATTTGCCTTCCATTCATCCTTGCTAGTCGAATTCTCCAACGCTAATTTCGCGATAGTAAATCCACTGCTAGTCCCAGCATTCAAGCTCTTAATCACTGGTTCGCGAGCAACAAATTTGTGATTCTTGAGATATTGTAAATTGCTTCTATTCGTCTCAAGAATGGAAGGGTCTATAGCTTCCAAAAGGCTGTTGATATCATAGGATTCTCCTGGAGATATTGGCGTAGGGTGCGAAGGTGTGATACATTCCATACCAACCTCTTTCCGGAGTACAAAATCAATATCCACCTCAGAGAAGAAAGCACAAGATTGCGGTAGTTCTCTAATTCCAAGTTGCTCGCAGAACATGGCTCTGGTCCATAAGTTACTGATTTGGAGTAACAAAGCACAGAGCAATTTTTGATCGTCCCTTACAAAGTAACGCAACTCATCATGGACAGTGATCATCAATCTTGCGTCCAATTTGAACTTTTCAATCAAGTACTCCATGGAAACGATCAATAGGTGGAGATAGTCAACACCACTGCTCTGAATGGTCCAGTTAATTCGTGACGTGAGGTAGTTGTTCTTATTAAGATTTCTCTGTGTGAGTGCATCAGTAATGGATGCTCCAAGTGTAGGTGTCTTTGGATTCTCTTGATAAGCGATGGATTCAAGTGCATTAAACATCACCGACTCAGTTCCTCCATGGTAAATGCGTCTCAGAAACAACTTCGAGTGGCTGACCTGACCTTTGGTCAGTTCATAAAGCTTTTGTGCTTTCTCTTCAGCTTCAGCATCGCTCAAGGAAGCGTTACACTGTTTCAACAATCTAGTGGCGAACTTCACTCCAGCACCATAAATACGGCCGTAATTAAAAACCTTGGCATCATTCCTCAGGATACCCATGATTTCTGCGGTCTTGGAATGGAGGTCGGTCTTCTCATGCTTATCCCCTTCAAGTGTCATCCACCCAAGTGCTGTTCCACCATGGATCTGGAACATTGAATCCCCAATTAGAGATGCTATCCATAATTCTTCAGAGTCAACGTCGGCACCGACGAAAGCATAGCCCTTGGGTGCCGTTATCATCGCTTTGAGCTCAGAACCAATTCGATTAGCCTTACTATTGGAAGCAGTAAGCCAAGTATTCTCAGTTGCACGTCTTGTGACAGTTCCCATCACACAGAGCTTCGGGATGATAATTCCCATTTCCTTGTGTGACTTGCAATCCTTTTTAGTATCGAAAAACTTGTTCTTCTCACCTTTAGGATCACAGTACACAACGAACTGATCCATGATACGGGCCCTGTTTCCCATCCAGTAGGAAGCAGTAGCATTCAAATTGAGAATTTCCTTGGCATAATCATATTCTGAAGTTAAAACTCCGTTGTCAAAATATTTAATGTAACTCTTTGACATAATGAGCGTGCACCTCTTCTTGTTTCCCTCTGGATGTGGCACCTTAAAAAGTTCATGAGGAATACCATTATCGCGAAGCTCAGGCATCATCATCTCAAAATCTTCCTCACTGAGTTCGGCCTTTGTATAATTTTTCTTTAGCATTATGTCCACGACCTCGCCCTCGTATGGTACTTTAAAGCACCACCCGGCAGATTCTGTCCAGATCAATGGATATCCTTCCCACTTGAGGCGTAGGAGGAGAGGCGTGATTCTTGTTCTCACCGTAATATTCATCTCACGTAGCTTCTCGCCGTCTTTTTCCGTGGTTGTTTTGAACAAGTCTCTGTACCATTCTGGGTATCCTGTGAGATAGGCTTGACGAGCATAACGAGTTCCATCTTTTCTAAGACGCTCCGGCTTGATATTCCAATTGAGTTGCTTGAGCCACGGGTCCAGCTCCGTATCTGGCTTGAGCAGGTCGTCATTTTCATGGATGTATCGCACTAATTCATTAACTCGCTCCTGAAGTATTTTGTCCACCAGCTGTCTATTTTCTTGGTAGACAGACTCTGCGCTATTAACATAGGAGTCCCAGGACGTGGATGTGGGTAAAAACAAGGTACCCAACAGTCGAAGAGCAGCAAAAGAGACGGGATGGGGAATCTTCTTGCGGAACTCAGGAAAGAGTTTCTGAGACACTTTGTAGGTCGCAATAACATCATCCGCACAGTAGTTCATCAATTCCTGGAAGTTTTCTGTGACATCGGAAATATTGGTGGAGGAAAAGGTGTCTCTAAGGTCCTTCTTCATCTTTATTCCGCAATGGAACTCTGCCACATTTGCAAGAGAATTCAGCGAGCCCTTGTTTAGCCACGGATCATCCATGAGTTCCTGAGCCACATCAGATGCAGAGAGACCTGACAAGGGGTCTTCTGGGTCCAGATCAAAGTCTATGGACTCAGACTCCAGCTCTGCATTCTCCACGGCTTGCTTGTGTTTTCTAAACTTGTTCCATGTGGGTCTCTGTTGCGAGCAAAATCCACTGAGGGCAATGTGAAATGACATGGCATCAAGAAAAAAGGCTTTGGACTGTTTGACCGAGTACTCTTCCAAGATTCTTGCTCTATCGTAGCTGACATTGAAGCCCACCAAAAGTTTTGGCGATGCATGAGTGTTCATAGGAATAAAATGGTTCCAATCTGAGTAGGAAGGATCGTTTGCATATTCTGTTAGTAGCGGCGACACCCAGCCATACCATGCCTTGGAGGACATGGCTGTGCACATGACCGCATAGTTCGACCGCTTGTACATCACCTCTACGTCAAAAACCAATTCATCTTCAAGCGGAAAATCCACCTTCTCTGGGTCACAGCCTGGGGCATAGCGAGTCCAGCCGCTAGCAAAGAGCCAATTGTCAGGTTTAGGTAGAGAGTCTCTAGATTGCAGTAGAAAGTCTTCTGCCATAGAAAGATACGGCTGCGAGTAGCGGTAGCCGATCCTTGTAAAGTGTTCATCTAGAGTGTTCTTTCCCACCAATTCTGGAAGATTTGGAATCACGATGGGGTCGTTGATCTGGGTCTTCTTATTAAGTAAACCGGCATTTTTCAAGTGACTTTCCACCAACGAGAGAAGGAGCGGGTGCTGTGATTGCAAGTAGTCTGAGGGTGACGTGTTGGGAAAAACCTTCTTCTGTAGGTCATTGGAAAGATATTGGATGCCCACCTGGTTTATCCGGGGCAGCTGAAGTCGTAGTAGGGACCTTGAAAGGTGCCTTGTAAAATGCCGTAGGCTAATAGACTGCCTAGGCATGATTGATATGAATGGGAGAATGAAAACGCGTAGAAGAATCCTATAGCATCTAGTACGCCACCAGAGCAATTCAAGACTGAAGTGATGATGATGATGTTAGCAGATGTTTTGTTGCCGATTTGAGAGAAAAGTAAATAGAACGTGATGGACTGCACGTGCCAACGGTTTAGTAGAGAATGGAAACAAAAAGGCAAAAATAGAGAATGGGGAACTATAGTGTATAGATAAGGAACAATGAGGAGAATGAAATGGAATATTCTAATGGAGGAAATTTTCGAAAGAAGAGGGGAAGTGGACGTCTTTGTCAGGGTTCTGGAAAAGGCTGTTAAGTGTTGCGCATTCTGGAGATCTTGACAAGATCCAAAACGGTCACTGACGGAGTCAGCTCGGTAATTGAATTAGTTGAATGAATTTAATGTTCAAATTAGTAGGATTTTATAAGTTGGAACAAATGAGAAATTGTAATGGAATATAGAATAGAGATTGGAATGGAAAAGATCTGATTAGGTATGGCTGCGAGACTCAGATACATTGTGGGGACATTAGAGACAACTCACGATATCACAAAACGTAGGAGATAATCAATAAAGGTATGTACTTAATCATAGATCAGAAAGGCAGGGAATTTGAGAAATTTTGTAGAAAACACGAATTTGATTTCGACAGACAAGTATATTGGCGGTCTAATAAAGTGAATTGACAACATCAGTATAGATGAAACTACTTTGAAATTACACTGGAAACAAATCCTAGTGACTTGAGAGAATGGTCAGAGGACAAGTTGAAATTAAAAATTCATAGAGAATCCCATCTCTGACAACTCTTCAATGTCTTTCTTCAAAATACTAAACATTTGTATTATGAACTCTGCCGTTTGCCTTATGAGCGCAGAGTCTCATGTTGAGGACTGGTATTAATTGCAATTCCAATCCTTGAAGTCATTTACATATGTACCATACAAATTCTTCTATCTCTTCAACTTTCATTCCAGCACGAATAATGTCATCATTCTATACGTCGTAGGAGTGTCTAAGATTGCTCTGTTCATGTAGAGGGTCATCATCCACACAGGTGCACTCTTGCGTATTCAGTCCTACAAGCAAGAACATTCTACTAAGGTCAGACTCTCGACCATCTGAACTTTAGTCCTTTTTCTACTTTTCAATATTTCAAATTTTTTCTCATTTATTTCATTCCTTACACTTTACGGTCTTTTCAATTCTTCAATTCCATCTCCACCTACCCTCCATTACACAATTCTCCGATCTGTCCTCCCTCCTCTGTATTCGCAGCCACCATACATTCCACCCATACAATCCTTCCTTACACCCACAACTCTTATCACTACCAATACACATATCTACACCTACTCACCTTCCGTTAGCCCCTCCACTGATACCCATCTGTCCACTACTCTACCCAACATCGGCCACAACCTCCAATCACACCCCACCCAACGGTGACAGCAACCTAATGCGGAACTATGTAAACACACCGGTCTCCGGCATACATCTCCTCCACAACAACAACATCGAAAACTCCTACTACATTCTTTACCCACATGTCTGAGTTCAAATCGTTCAAAAAGGCCGACTTGGCCAAAGTAGCCAAAACTGTTGGCATCACTGTTCGGTCCAAGGACACCAAGCAGCTGTTGCTTGAAAAAATCGAATCCTTCATTGAGGAATTCCCTGAGAGAGCCAAAGAGTTGATCGAGGCTTCTGCCGACGAGGTGGAGGTAGCCACGTTGGTGGAGGTCGATGCCACCGACGATGAGGATGCTGAAGATGCTGAGGATGTCGAGGAAGAGGAAACTGAGGACGCCGAAGATGAGGAAGCTGACGCCGACGATGACGAAGACAAGGACTACAACGCTCCTCCTCCCATTGACTTGAAGGAGTTGATTGTGGACCCTGCCATTGGTTTGTTTGAGAAGACCTATGAGTCTGTGTTAGAATTCTTCGACCTGGTCGGTATTACTACTTTGGAAGCCAACGACGACTTGAGAGAGAAGTTGTCTAGAACTGTGTCGCTCAACTACTTGGAATTGGCCGTGGAGGCTGGCTACTTTTTGTACTTCTACGTGCCATTGGTGGCTGTCAAGCATAACAAGCTGATTCACCAGGTGTTTAGAGACAATATTCCTCAGTTGAACGATATTTCTTTCCCAATTCCGGACTTCACTGCGTTGGCCAACTTCACCGTCGTGTCCATAATCCTCAACTGGTCTCTTTACGCCGTTTTCATTCCATTGCTTTTTTCCTACTACGTCAACTTCTCCAGAAGAGTGGTAGTGATTGAAGACGAGGATGATGATGAGGAAGATACCTCGTTCGTGATCCGTCTCTACAAGTACGATCCTTTTGTGTTCGCCTTGACCAAGGTGGTGATTTTCTACTTCATCTTCAAGAACGGAGCCTTGACTACCATTGACACCTACAAGGGCATTGTGCACGCCTTGAAGAACCACCTCTTTATTCAGTTGGGCATCTACCACCGTTTCGTCTCGGGCTTGGGCAACTTCCCGCTCATTATTGGTGTGGCCAACGTGGTGATTGGCCTCTACTCTCAGTTTGAGGACTATTAGTCCTCCAGCTTCGCCCTTCACTTCTGTTCCCCACTGTCTTATCTCTTTCTTATGTACAATTGACTCTTTAGAGTGCCGCTTGTTACGTTGTGCCATATACTAGTACATGACTCTATATTACATCACTATTTTTGTATGCTTGATAATATGCTCCACTAAGTCCACTAGCTCCTAGCTTCCGAATGATTTATATACCCCCTCCTCTTCTCTTTGTTCTCACTTCGTTCTTTTCTTCTCTTGGTCCTTCTACTTGACAGGCCATCTTGTTTCGATTCCAATGAGTTCAAGGTCGTTGCTCAATTCATCTGCAGAGGCTGCAGCCGGACCAATAAACTGCTTCATGATCTTTGCAACAAGTGCAGCCTCAGTATTCTGTTTGGCAGTAGAATCCCCAAATACTGGCTTGGGTGCTGCCCTCCGGCCCGGTCTCCGCTTGAATGTCGGCGCTCCTCCATCTGACCCATTTGTGTCAGACCCAGAAGTCACTGGATCGTAAAGCAGACTTTGGAAAATTGGGTGCCGTGCACTCTTAGTCTTGCCATTGGCATCTTTGGTGGGTCCAGCTTTCTGCGGTGCATCTCCTACAATTAACTTGAACTCTTCTTCCGTGACTAATGGCATCATATCATGAACATTAGCTTGATGCTCTCTGTCAGTGAACACCTTAGAATACTGGGCACTATCAAAGTTGGGGTGCGAGTCTAGTGGGAGTCCCTTGTCTTCGTTCACCACCGATTCACGGAAGATCTCCTTGATTGCACCCAGATAGTCGTTCTCGGTGAATCCATTGTACGTTTTGGCGCTCTCCTTGCTCCGTATATTGAACACGTCACTCTCGTTTTTCAGGTTGGTTGCATCGTGGAAAACCTGTCTCTGATACTCGAAGAAGTTTCGGAGCTTTTGAAGTTTGTTGATCATCAGAAAGTTCATGTTTTTGTATGCCTTGTTCGATGTGTGGTAGAAGGCATATGCGCATTTGAGTTTTTCGTATGTGTGATACATTTTCAACCGGAGAAGATCCATATCCCTACGAGCCTGCAACTCTGTGAGGTAGTAGTCAAGTTCTCGGTCATCTGTCAGCGTTTTTGAATCATCGAATGAAATCTTGGACTGCTGAAGCGTGCGCAATCTCGCAAGCAATGCCAACTTCTTGGATGCATATATTTCGTCTCTGTTGGCCGATGCAAAATCTTCAATCTCTCTGACAGACTGCAGAAGTTCCTGTCTACGTCTCTCCTTCTGTGCTCCCACAGCATTTGTGATGTCACGAGCTCCATTGGTGACAACAGTCTCAGGCATGGCAAACTCGGTCTGCTCTTCGATATCTCTGTCCGAGTACTCGAACGACGCAGCCGGGCGCTTAGCCAAGGTCCTGCCCTGGCTGGAAACCAAAGGAGACACTTGAACAAAGTCGGTTTTAATGGGCAGATCCACTACCACCTTGCCAATGTGCTTATTCTGTGCATGTGGGTCATAAGCAGTGGAAATGTCCACTTGGTCGGCATATTCGGCATACTCCTCGTAGCCTGAGTCCAGAATCAGCTCCTCAGAGTCGCTGCGGTCATCTTCAGCCTCTGGATCGGACTCATGGCGACTGAGCTGCACGATACGGTCTAACTTGGCAACAGTTAAACCATCGGCTTCAGCTTGAGCTCGAAGATCAAAAATCGAGCCTGCTGCACTAGCGACAACCATATCACTTCGTGGTAAATGTTCCAGAGCAGCGATCCAGCTTGAAAACACCTCATTGGGTGTAAGTGTGGACTGATCCGAGATCAATGGGTACGACATGTAGTTTGGCGGTGGAAACGGGAGCGGTGCCATGACTGGATGAAAGTCTACATTTTCGACCCCCAAATGCGAAGACAGGTTGGCGTTAGCGATGGCCAAGAGCTGCGATGCGGATTTTCTGCCTCGTTTCTTGGTGATGGGAGGATCTGCCAAGTATGCGTCAGGTCGAAGCACGGGGATGGGTGGGTACACAAAAGGGACCATGATACCCACACCATTATAGGGCAAATTTGAACTTTTAGCCGGGGCTATGGGCGGCGGGAACTTGGCCAACACCAGTTTCATCTGATCGGAATACTTCTGCGAGTGGTTTGTTTCCACATCAACAAAGAAGTCCGACACAGCAAAAGGTTCCGACACCACGGGGTATATATTGGCAGGAACGCACTGAGTCAACAGCAGCAGCGGTTGCAGGATGTGTGGAAGGCTGGCGGGTGTAGCAGCTGGAGAATTGGCAGATTCACCCAGTATTCGAGGTTTCTTGAACACAGCAGCCATCTGGGCCGGTGTGGGCATGTGGGCGGCGTGGGGCCGCTTCAAGTCGGCCTGGGACAGAAACATGGGGACCTTGGCACGGGATTCAGGGGGTGGCAGGTCCACAGTATATTGTTGTATTAGATAGAAGAAGGTGGGTGCAAAATGTCGAGGGTGAGACGTCAGAAAAAATCGCTACAATCATGGAACGGCCTGTGTGCCGGGGTGAGTGAAGGAGGGGACTAATGAAAGGTAAGTTAAGGGAGGTATAAGCAGATATAAGCGCCAAGGTAAAGAGGAGAAAGGGAAAATGGGAAAGAAAAAGATCATAGTTCTAATTTCATTATTCGGGGGGAATGTGGCAATTTATATGTTTGGAAGGTATGCATTGGATGAATTGTATCCTGCATGAAGATCGGCCGTCAGATTAATTGGATTAGAAAGTGGGAAGGACATTAACAGAAAAAGTATAGAAAGGAGATTTCTGAGAAAGTCACTTATATATGAATGGTTTGCAAGGATATCAATGTGTTTAGAATTACTTTCAAGGATTCGATTGAGTAGAATATCAATGAGCGGCTGAAATACCTTAATAGGATGTTTACACCTTGATAATAATTAGCTGCGACTAACTATAGTTACCACTTGTGTTTAGGGTATACTGGCAATAACTCCAGGATGTCCAGAGATATCCACACGAAAGGAAGAAAAGTAAGTTTTTCAATAAATCACTTAACACAATCTCTACAATCAACTGAACTATATCTATTGCAATTCCAATGCCAGAGTAATTTCCACTCCTAGACTATCTGTGCATGTTTAATCTCTGCCATTGGTATCTTCTACAAATTTGTAGATCCACAAAACACAATAAGATGCAAGTACAGTCACAAACACTTCCATCACATTCACATAGACTTAAACAATCCCCGATCATACTCAATAAAACACCTTCCTATATTCACATTCCATTCTTCAAAATTTCTGGGCTCATACTCTATGTTGCTGCGAATTGCGCAACCTCCTGCCAGCCAAAAACTATTTATGAAACCCCTTCTTAACTTACTTTAGAATTGCCGAAATTATACTATCCAATGGATTGCCTCTATATTATCTGTATCTTGAAATTCATTACAAAATTTATCTCAAATTTATCCTAAATTTAGCGCAATTTTTATGCCTTCTTACAATTCACAACCTCCTCCAACATATTCCATGGTCGTGCGTCGCACATGTCCTTTCTAGTGATCGCGGCTCCACATCGTAAACTAACCCATTTAAACCACTCTTTTCCCAAAAGCTCCAATCTTCCTCCAAGGCGTCGCCGCCCTCTGCACCAAGAACACGCCCCAGCACGCCTGACGCTCTCCGCTGCACCTGTGCCAACCTCGGACTATTTCTCTGGCTGCACGCGTCCACAAACTGCCGCCTCCTCCAATCCACCCAGGTGTTGTTTTTTTATTGGTTGAACCCGCCGTTCGGTGCTTCTCCATCAATCCCGCCCACTCCCGCCACTTGGAGGCCCTCTTCCCCCCGTGCGGTGTGGCTCAATTCGTGTCGTTTTAGCGTGCCAACTCATCAACCGCCCGCCAATTCTTATTAGACTCGCTGGTATCCGAGCCACCTACACATCACTTCCATTCCATGCCGCCAAAGAAGGAGAAGAAACCGGCGTTTGATGCCAAGTCCATGGTCTTGGCAAAAATGACCGGCTTTCCCGCCTGGCCGCTGTTTGTCATGCCCCCTGACATGATTCCCTCTGCCATTATGGCAGCCAAGAAGAAAACCACAAACTTGTGTGTGATATTTATCCCCGACGGCGACTTCAACTGGATGAACGAGAAGCTGTTGGAGGTTTTGTCACCGGACAAATTGCAGGCCAAATTGAGCAAATTTCCAAAGGATAAGTTGAAGGCCAAACCCAAGAAGAAATCCGGCCGCACCACCAACGTGGCTGAGGCCCTTTTGGCAGCCACTAATCTCGACTTTGACGACTTTATGGAGGAATTGGCCCGTCAAAATAAGGGCTTTGCCCAGCAGAACGATGAAGATGATGATGAAGATGAAGAAGAAGACGAGGTTGAAGATCCGCAGGACGAAGTCGATAATGACGAAGACGCGCCATCAGCTGCCAACCCAATTGACGACAATGATGAAGAACAAATCCATGAGTCTAACGAGTCAAATGTTTCGAATGAATCCCACGAGTCCAACGAATCCCACGGGTCCCCCTCTTCCATTCACGACGGTGGAATAGACAACGCGATGCAGACGGACATTGCCAAAAGAGGCCGACGCAAGGACGCAATTGCACACTCTACACTGGATGAAGAAGAAATAGAAGAAGAAGACGAGCTCGAAAACGGTGAAGATCAAGATGATTCAGATAGTGGGGTGCGCAAGCGCACGCGGAATTCCCGAACCACGAATGGAACTCGCAAAAGAATATCGCCAGGTACTGGCAATGGCAAGGCCAAAAATGGCGACAGTCAAAAGGCAGATGCTCGGTCATCGTCGCCAAAACCACTCACGGAGAAGGACCGCCAGCATCAGCTTTGGCTCTGTCGCATCAAACTACAACGATCTTTAATCCAGCGCAATCAGCCTGCCACTCCCCGGGACCCCAAGCAGTTCCCACCACCAACGGTGGACGAATTGCTGGTGGCACGTATCATCTTGCATCGTCTTGCCGACTTTCCCGTTTCTGTCGATCTTTTACGAGAAACAAAGATACATAAGGTGCTCAAATGCATCTTGAAAGACGAGGATTTGGAATATCCAGACAGCTTTCGGTTGCATGAGAAATGCGAGGAGTTGCTAGAGAAATGGAAGGGTATGGTTGAGAGTCTTAAGCAAGAAAAGCAGGCGAGATTTGAGTCTCGCCTTAGCAGCCAGGTGCCTGAGGACTCAGAGATCTCGGGCATTGAGACCAAACGAACCCTTGAAGGTGACCACGCCGAAAAGTTGAAGGTGTGAACTACAGATTTAATAGCATTGAAAGATGAGCAGGAGAACCGCCTGCTACTATGCATCTTCGAGGGAACTAGCGTTTTCTAACTGTATGTACTATAACAATATACTGATGCCAGGAGTGAAGTAAAGGTAGAAAGGAGAGAGAACCAAGAGCGGAAAAGTCGAGAATACGAAGAAAAGAATAGAGAGATTCTCACTACATGGAATACCACCAACCTAGCCATAAACTATCACGCCAATTGATATTATTCTGTTGTGACCTGGCTGACTACTACCTTGAGTATAATTGGAACAAAGGCGAAGGTCCGGGTTCGGCGACTGCAGACAACCAGAATGCTCGCCAGTGATCCAGAGGGTTTTGTTACTATATACAAGAAAACTCACGATGTGCACGACCTCGCGTGGACGAATTGTGGGGCGGGTAACCCCGAGCCTGTGACTGTTTATGGACGTCAATCGATGGAGAATGGACTTAATGAATTTTTTAAAAGACTATCTGAATTGTCACTGTTGCCTATAGAGCAGCAAACTAATTATTGTAAGCATTAAGGTTCATTTTCCAGACGAAAATTCAAGTCCTTTCATTCGGACCCATCGCAAGTCGCACATTTTTTTCGGCTTCCAACGACTCTGCGAACCAAAAAGGACTGGAATTTTTTTCTTCCTCTTCTTCTTTTTCATCTAACCTATACAAGTAAAATGGCTGACGAAGACGTATGTACTAAATTGATTATGCCGAATGGACCAACTGACGGCAAAAATTTGATATTCCACTATTTCATGAAGAGGATAGGCGGGGAAATTGGTGATAATGGACACATTTCAGCAACTTTAAACGCCAGGTTCACCAATTCGACATTGAAACCAGATTGCTCCTCGAAAGAAGGAACGAATAAACAGCAACTAACATTCACAGCACACCTTTGAGACCGCTGATGCCGGTGCCGCTTTGACCTTCCCAATGCAATGTTCTGCTTTGAGAAAGAACGGTCACGTTGTCATCAAGGGTAGACCATGTAAGATTATTGACATGTCCACCTCTAAGACCGGTAAGCACGGTCACGCCAAGGTCCACTTGGTTGCCACTGACATCTTCACTGGTAAGAAGTTGGAGGACTTGTCTCCATCTACCCACAACATGGAGGTGCCAAACGTCACCAGAGCTGAGTACCAGTTGTTGGACATTGATGACGGTTTCTTGTCTTTGATGACCGCTGACGGTGACACCAAGGACGATGTCAAGGTCCCAGATGGAGAGTTGGGAGAGAAGATCCAGTCTGACTTCGATGACGGAAAGGACTTGATCATTTCCATCATTTCTGCCATGGGTGAGGAGGCTGCTATTTCCCACAAGGAGGCCCCAAAGTCGTAAGTTTGCTTGGGTGAGGCGTCTAGCGCAATACACAAGATTTGATAATGATTGTAGAGTAGATTTTTTGATGGTTTGTAGGGATGAGGTGGGGATGTATTTGAAACATGCATGTCAAGCATGTCAAGCATAGCAGGATATCATACTTTCTATACTGGATATCATCATTTCTATTCTGAACATCGGACTCCCCTCAGAATATCATCCCTACCATATTCAACTAGTATTCAGACACCATACTTGATACATTATTGATGAAACAGTGATAACTTTGAATGAGATCATCAGTCCAATTCATAATTTAATAAAGATAATCGCCAGCTCAGATTAATCCAAAGAAAACTTTCTCTCCCATAATAATACCCAACTTGGCCACCTCATCAAACTGGTCTAACTTGACATTCACTCGTTTCAGAATCAAGCTGAGCATTTGCACTTGACAATGATCATTATAATTCACATCTACATGGTCATCAAATGGCTAGACTCTTTGTGGGTATGCAAAGTACAATACATTCCCGGTGTTTTTTCTCCTAAACCTATTTCCATGTTTGATCACTCAACCGTCCCATCAAAGTGTCTGTCAACCAGATAGTTCAGCATAACTCAAAAATTCAACTCCAACATCAACATCAACATGAATATCAATAGTCTCCAAGTCAAGTTTTCAATCTACTCCTTTAACTTCTGGACATTCTTGGCCCCAACCTGCTAACTAGAGTAATGTTTCCATTAGTCACTCCTACGGCACATTAAACATCGCCAAGTCCAGCATTGTTCGGATTAAAACGGAAAAAGCAATTTAAAAATCTAGTCGAAACCCACAATAGCCAAATCGGCATTATTCATAAAGATATTATCATTCATAAATCACAACGAACAGTGGCCATCATTGTAAGGTTGCGAAAGTGCAATTCTCTCCAGATCAACGTACATAGATCAGCCTCACCTTTACACTAATCGCTATATCCACCACCAGTCACCTCCACAATTAGCCCTCCTCACAAGGTCATCTCATCTCATCTCTTTTCTCTCCTACTCTCATAAATAAACAACCAAAAAAAAAAACTCATCACGTTGCTGATTTTACTTTTACCTTTTTTACCCTTTCACTTTCACATTGTCACTTACATTGACACTTTCACTTTGTCATATTCCTCGCATGACTCGTATTTGGGCCCTCTATGCCGAATGCTCGCCCCATCCTCTGGCCCAAAAACTACTTAAACAAGCAATTTCCTCAAGAAATTTACACATCCTACAACAAAAGTATCGAACGCTATTTTTTTCTCTAGTAGTCGTGCTACGTCTGTGTCATCTTGGCCCTTTTGCTTTTGTCACATACTTGCAATACTCTGCACTGACCTGCTTTGCCCTGCTCAGCACTGCCCTGTGAAGCTTCGCCCTTTCTACCACCGGCTTAAGTTGTACACTTTTTGTCGTGGACTTTTTTTTTGTCACTTGGGGCTCCTGGCCTGTGCTTAATCACTTTCTGCCCACCTTGCTGAGCCTCCTCCCTGGACTGTGCGCGGCATTTCTGGCTCCTCTCTCTTTGCTAAAGGCCCTGCGAATTTCTTACTAAGGCCTCCAACTTTCTTACTAAAAGGGCCCCGGCGAATCGCTTCCACGATCGCTAGTTTCTGCGAGATTCATACTACTTGGCGCTCTATTCTCACACTTGGCGCATTACTCGCCATTTTTTTTTCCCTCAGCCACATTCTCATTTATTCCGGCCATTCCTCACCTGGTCTCTGGCCCTGTACCTGTCTTTCGCCCCACTTGCTCGCACTTACGAGCCCCTGCACTTCGGGCCATAATTTCCCCAGACTGATCAGAGAAAAAGACAAAAATTCCATCTGCCAGAGGGTTGAACATATTCGAGCCCAGTGTTTATTTATCTGTTCTTCATAAATAAAGTGTTTCAGCATCGCGCTGCCACCCAACCTTTGTTACCTTTCGGTTTTGCTGCTCGGACTTGCGCTCCGATCTTTCATGTCTTCATCGACACTTTCCACATCTCCTATCTGGTTGAGCAAGTGCTGAACTGACACCTTGCCACCAAAATTCATCTCTGACGTTGCTAGAGATACTTAACCGCTGTCTCCGAGGTATCCCTGTTGAAAAATGTCCTCTACCGCAAGTCCCACACCCCAGTTCTCCTCAAGTCGGCTGTCGGGATGGCAGACGTCTACGTCACTGCCTTTCTACTCCAGCAACAACAACAATAATGGCTCGTCCTTCGTGGGTAATACCCCTTCCACCGTGTTGTTCTTCTTGGCCATGTCAGTTGGAGTGGGCATCGCTTTCCTATTCATCTTCTTTACTATTAGATACTTTGTGCGTTCCCGCTATGGTCTCCACGTTTATCCGGTATCAAATAGAGGCATGATGTTCTCAGCGACTTTCAGAGATAATGCTGTCATTACTTATTCACCATCTAACCGTGAACTTCAGGAGCACTTGGACTACCTACGAACCCACCACTTCTTGCGAGACGAGTTCTTAGAACGCCGCATCTTGTCGAGCCAGGCTAGACGCAGAAGACGTAGAAGAAGAGGGCGCTATGCCAAAATGAAGAAACTTACCGCCGAAGAGGTCGAAAAACTCTTCCCGAAGAAACTGTATGCTGAATGGTTACATGAGGGAGACTCGGCCAGCGTAGACGCTCTGCTGATCCAAGTTGACGTCGTGGACCACGATGAGTCAGTTCCTGCCGTTTTGGTTCCTGTCAAGCTGTCATCGAATACCATTCAAGAGGATTCTAATGAGTTTGCTGTGGTTGAAATGCACGAGATGCACGATTTACGAGCAAGAACACTTTCTGATGCGACAGAGGATGCTATGTCGCTGGCTGTGCTGCTGGGCGGCAAGGGTGAACTCCATTTCGACTCTGGCTCGTGTGCCATCTGTTTGGAATCTTTTGAAGATGATGATATTGTCAGAGGTCTCGTTTGTGGCCACGTTTTCCATGCTGAGTGTGTGGACCCATGGTTGACTCGTAGAAGGGCATGTTGCCCTATCTGTAAGCGTGACTACTACAAGGAGGAATCTAGCGCGGATGGATCTGGTGTCAGAGAGGGTAGTGATAATGAGGAGGGAGATAGAGATGTTCCTACTACTAATGAAAATTCAGCCACCAACGCGGACGGAGAGCCAAATCCGGATTCCAACGCGGATGGAAATAGTACTGGTAATGGCAACCCTGAAGGTGAAAACACAACCAGACATGCTTCCGACGCTCCCGTATCTACTACTAACGCTACGAACACAGATGGAAACACGAACGATACACCTGCGGACGGCAGCGCCAACTCTGTTACGCGAACCAACACTTATCGCCAAAACGACGAGGACTCGATCAACTATGATGCACTCAGAAACGATCCAAACCTCCAGGCACTTCTTGTGGAGCTTATCCCACTTGGGGAGCGTGTCAGAGTGATTCTTGATGAGCACCCTGAACTCAATTTGGAAACTCGTGGCCGTGAGGTCGCCGATGAAAAGTTTAAGTCGTTCTGGAAGAGAGTATTCTGGAGGTTAATGGGAATTCTGAAAGATGACGTGTTCAACTGGGCTGTGATACAAATCTATCAGACGGAATACACCAACGAAGATTCGGAAACCCCACAGGCCAACGAGTCTACCCTGGCCGAATCTCCAGGAGAGTCATCAGGCGAAACCCAGCAAACGGCGCAAGTGGCATCAACTGCTGGCGACACAGAATCAACACGAGCTGGCTACCAAGTGGCCTCCAACATGCATTCGAGGGAAAACATTGTGCCTTCCCCACAAGTAACGCAGAGTGATATTGACTCTTCATCGAATTCTCACTCACCAAGCATCTACCACAATGCGTCCCAGATGAGCGAGGTGGATGTCTCTGATGCAGCCAGAAGAGACATTGTTGCAAGACAAGTATAACTGACACAGAAGTCTCACTGGTGAAATTTCCTGGGTTTAATAATTGTACAACGCTTTATTGAAGTTTCAGTATGGCCGTTAACTGTAAAGAATAATTTCATTTTCCATGAGGGTATCGGATACTCTCGAATAGTGGCCCACCTCGATGGCTCTTAGATGTGAAGAATGGGCTTATAATTTGTGATAATTTCTAGTTTGAGTTTGATTTACGTATTCTATGGGCTGTTTGACGAATCATTTTGGATGGCTCCAAACGCCCTAATTAATTTTTGTATTCATAAATGGTGTAGATCAATCGATGAGCATTTCCTCATTGTGTTCCACATAAAATTTCGAGTAAAAACAGTGAAAATTGCCATAATTAAATTTCGAAAAACCACAATACTCCAAATGACCATTAATTTCTAATTCTAACACTTTAGTTCTAACACTTTAGTGCCACTCACAGTCCCGTAATACACTCAAGCTATCCTAGTTTCTCCATCTACATATCCTCCTGCTACTACCAAGTGCGAAGATAATCTACAAATAAAAAAAAAATTTTCACACATACTTCTACACCAGAAAAACAACTGCTACACCATGCGTATGTATCACCGAAATAGCCTCTGGCAACACAAACCCATTTCAGGAGTGGTACTAAGGTTCGGCTGCCAGTGTGTGGACAGCAATTTTCCCATCGTATACTAACATATGTAGCACCAAAGAAAAACGTCAAGAAAATGGATTTGGGCGCCTTTTTGGCCGACGACTCCCTTGGAGGCTCGTGGGCTGACGAGGAGGTCGACATGTCGTCCATCGGAGTCGCTGTTCAGGGCGGATCCACCGCTGCACCAGTTTCCAAGTTCTCCAGAGACGAGGAACAGTTCGGAGATTTCCAGAAGAGAGAGAGAACTGAGTTCCCTGTGCCTGATGTTCCTCCATTCAAGGCTAGAGTTGCCAACTTGCCATACGAGGTGTCGGAGGAGGCTTTGGGCCGTTTCTTCGAGGATAGATTGCAGGCTAGAGATATCGTTGAGGACATCAAGTTGCCAATGGACAACATGACCGGCAGACTTAAGGGATTTGCCTTTGTCACCTTCACCGAGAAGGCAGCTTTGGAGGAGGCTTTGCTCTTGTCCATGTCAGAGTTCAACGGCAGAAAGATCTACGTGAATGTCGCTGCTCCTCAGAAGGCTGATGTTTTCGACATGGACTGGAGATCGGGCAGAACTGGACCTTTGGGCCAGGGTAGAAGAGAGGAGCCAGACTTGGACTGGGGCGCAGCCAGATCTGGTGGACCTTTGCCAGCTAGAGAGAGAAGGCAGAGAAGAGATGAGCCAGACTTGGATTGGGGAAGTGCTAGACAAGGTAACCCATTACCTCCAAGAGAAAGAAAACCAAGAAGAGACGAGCCAGACTTGGATTGGGGTAGCGCTAGAGCCGGCAACCCATTGCCACCAAGAGAGAGAAAGCCAAGAAGAGATGAGCCAGACTTGGACTGGGGAAGTGCAAGACAGACCAACCCATTGCCTCCTAGAGAAAGAAAAACCGACTCCGAGTGGAGTTCGGCTCGTGGAAACTTCAAGAAGAAGGAGGAGCCTGAGTTTGACTGGAAGAGAGGCCAGAAGTTGGAGCCAAGAGCTAAGAAGGCACCTGTGAAGAAGGACGACAAGGATGTGGCCAAGCCACAGAAGTCTTCGTTCGATGTTTTGGCTCTAGACGACGACTCTGACGAGGAGAGTGGGCTTGAAAAGAAATTGGGAGACTTGTCTGTGCAAAACTAAAAGAGAATGGTGGGAGCACCTGTGTAACATATTTGGCATCTTTAATGATACATGTATTGAAAGAATGTAGGCTAAACTGAGAGAAGGTTGGAGTTGAGAGAATAGTTGATTGTCAAGGTGATCTTGAGTTGTATAGTGGTGGTAAAATTATTTGAAATGCCCCAATTTTTCAATTGCAAAGGTCATAACATTATGAAAATCGAAATTTACTGACTTGTGACGACTGTATCTGGTTCTTTTCTTCCCACATAATTAACTATTTTTACTATTCTCGAATGTCTGCCTATCATCTTGTTCTCATTTGCTCAGTGATAAATCATCTACTCTACATGCACTCAATTACTCGACATCAACATGTGCATGGTAATACCTAAACTGGCGGTGGCACGAAAAATTGCATGGAGAGAGGAGAAAACATTGCCAGTTCCGGTAACTCAAAACGTGAAGAAGGACACAAGACTTTGGCAGGTACCATTGGCGATTGTACTGGTGTATATAGTATATAGACGATTGACATGAGAAGAATAGATGAAATGTTAGTTTGATGTAGGTGAGGAGATGCAAGAGTTTTGATAGTAATAGAAAGAGAACGAGGGGCCAAATCGTTTACTAGAGCCGGGACTGGACCAAAAGTAGGTATTTTATTGAAGTTATAAAGTGGTGTGACATAAGCAAAGACACATGTTTTGAAGGACAACTGGAGATAACCAGATTGTCAAGTTGGGTTATTTGGACATTGTCAAGTGTATACCCACAGTGTATATCCACTGCGAGATTTTCAATTTAGAATTGGGTAAGGACTCCGGAAGTTATCTTTATTCGAAGTTGTGGTGATCTCACCTAGGACTGACAAATAAAGTCAAAATTTCCGACAATATAATATAACTATAATAAATCTTGCTCATTGCGGAGATGATAATTATTTGAGGAATCATTTTTCCTAATGTAGAACGCTTGGTCATACTTTCTTAGAAGTAACCATTATCTGGGCTTCAGAGTAAAAACGGAAGTGACTTCTTTGAAGTGAATGATCTTTCATAATTGAGGTCAGCACTTGCAAATCAAGATAAGTGAGTGCAAAAAGAGTAATGAAATTATTAGGGATTTTCTGATTCAACAAATTTGATGGGGTCATGTTTTTTAATGGTGTTAGTACAATTATGTCAAGAGCATAAGTTGATAGGTACATCAACATTGTTCAAAATGTAACGAAAAAGGAATGTTGTCAAGCGAATTTTCAGTAATAATCAATTGAATCGTAAATTATAAGTTGACTTCTCGGATCAGAAGTATCGAGCAGAAGGGAGACTATTAGTGAGAGGTCTTAGGTATTGAATACTTTCCACAAGCTAATAAAGTAGCCAGCTGATTAGTCGCGGAGGACCATTAGAGAAGACTGAGTGTTGTTGAAAGTGAGTTAGGAATTTCCTGGAGAGAATGTAAACCACTATAGTCGTCGTTGTCGGCATGGTTCACAATAGATATTCATGGGAATCTATAGGAAGAAGTGGTTTGGGTATAGTGAAATATTCGACTTTCAAGGCTCATTATTCAGATACTTAAGTAAGTGTACTAAGTCTTCTACAAATATATATTGTGAAGCCGAATAGTGGAGATAGCTAATAGTGGAGATACTTTACCGTGAACTCAGGCAATGAAGTTGATTGTATACGTTGACAATGTTTTGTCTTGCTTTATTGTAAAGTACTCCAACAACATAGTATTATATTTAATACTGCAACGGAACCTCAAACATTTAAAGGTTGTAGCTGAATATTCTATTTGCAGACAGAAGTTATATAAGGGTAACTATATAAGGTCATACAACCATAATGGAAAAATCAGAGCAGTGTACCAATCATATTATAATGATCTTAGCTTTATTATCCATTGTAACTATTTCAAACCAAGTTCATTTTCCATACCAGTTCCACACAATCACTCTGAAATTCCATATTAATACTCTGATCGCAAATACTCAGATCAAACTGTCAAGTAGCGCGCAGGTTTGAGATCGGAATGGATCAGATCTCTATTAGCCACATAACCATCGTGGACCGCATAATCAATAGAGCGATTTCATATCATTTCAAGATATCTACCCAATGTCATATCAAATTCTCCACATAATCAAATCATTACAAATTATTCATCGGCGAACTTCATCCTGTCAACAACCTGTCATTTCGCACCTACTCCCACATGTCAATCTGTCATCGTAATAACCACGTGATGAACCACCAAATTTCACCTATAGATCCCCATATAAATCCCCATATAAATCCATTCAATTAAACCAAATTCCACATCCATGCACCCGAACATGCACCTCCACCAAAGCCTCTCCAAAAATGTCAATATTTCATACTCTTCCAACCAATCATTGTTTCTCAATGTTTCGCCTCACTTGGTGCCCTGGTCGAGGCACAGCCTATTCCCCATCAGGGCCAGGCCCCCATGCCTGCAGTGCGGTGCATTCGCGAAACTTCGCATCTCGCGCACCTATCAACCACCTCCCACGATGAAGAAGAACAAGGTTAAAATAGACCATAATGTAGAGTAGCAAAGACCATAAAAGCACGCATTAATTAAATGTAGCTATGTCTTTATATTCATATGATTTTCTCTTTCCATACTCACTATCTTCCTGAAAATTTCTTTTTTTCCTCGTCTCCATAACTGTCCTGTAACCCACCCCTTCCTTGCGTTCCTCCATACATCGCGAGTTTTTTTTCTGGTTGAACTTTTTCTCATACTATCGCTTCCTTTACCTTCACTTCAGATTTTGTCTTTTTTTTATACCTCCATCCCTTCGCTTCAAGATATCCTCCAGATATCTATATTCTACTTTCCTTGATCTTATCGACTGGCTGTATTTCCTTGTCGAGATATCCTGATATCTGGCCATTTCCGACTTAGAGGTACCCACGTTCGTGTCTACATTTCATTCCACGATACCCACGTCCAAGTACCCACCAGTTCCACGTCCAAATATCCATCCACATCCGAATATCCATTCCACTGTCGTTCAGAAACATGTATCAATTCCTAGCAGTGATTCTGCTCGTCGTCCTCTCAGCAGCCGCCGACTCCGGCCTCGGTTGTTACTCTTCGGTGGACACATCCGTGTCAAAAGGCTACAGCAAGTACCAGTCATCAGGGCTATGCGCAGACACGTGTGGTAGCGACTATCCATATGTGGCAATCAAGAACGGAGGGGATTGCTACTGTCTTCTGTCGCTTCCATCGTCCCTGACATCGTCATCCAACTGTAACGTGAAATGTAATGGCTACGGTTTGGCCATGTGTGGCGGTACTAGCGCCTACACCGTGTTCGTAGGCAATGGCAATGCTGGCGACGAGCTGAGCTCAGCGGGTGCTGCATCTGCAGCTGGTAATTCAATGTCTAGCATTGCATCCAACACCGCTTCTTCTTCGGCAGTTCAGCAATCTTCATCGACCCTGTCGCTGTCCAGCTCGGCTTCAACGTCACTGTCGTCAGCATCTCTGTCTTTCACGGCCACCCTGATGACGACCAATGCCGCTTCAACCGCGGTGATCACCACCACCTCTGGCGAAAACGGTTCTGTCATTTACAAAACCGTCACCACACAGGCATCTCCCACAAGTTCATCCGAAGCAAACAACCACATGTCCTCCAAAAAATCCACAAACGTCGCACCTATCGTAGGTGGAGTCGTTGGAGGCTTGGCTGCGCTAGCATTAATTGGTGTAGGAATTTTCTTCTTCATTCGTCGCCGCAGCGATAACGACGACGATGATGAGGAAGAATTCTACGAGAAGGGCTCAGGCAACCTCAACGCAGGCGGAGGCTCTAGTAAGTCCAGAAAGAACAGACTCAACTCTGTTTTCGACATGCCCATGTCCAATCCATTCGCGCATCCTACCGATGATTTCGCTGACAAGCGCTTAAGTAAAATGACTCAGAATGGCGGGTTGACGGATCCAAGACTCAATCCAGTAATGATGGGTCGTAGAAGACTCTCAGAAGGCTCATTAGCTGATGAGACAGACTACTCGCGTAAGATACTAGGGGTGGCCAACCCTTAGGCTACGTGAACCGCGTCCAGCGCGCTTTTTCGACCACTTGGAGTTTTATGTGTTATAATGAAATTAGGGAATTTCCGGACATCTCACCATGTGTAACTTTCGTAGAATGTGAATAGAGACACCCCGGAGTGGCCAGGGAACCTTAAAATCAAAAACCTCGGGGTCCTTCGCTCACCTGATGTTCCATAGTCACGTGCATAGTCACGTGCAGAAATATAAATATCGAAACATCCCCTATACATATTCATATCATCACCAAAAATGGTAACCAGGTAATCAATATAACCAATCATCGAGAATTTCCTATCATCTCCTCCTATATACTTATCCCCGGAAACTTAAGTACATCACCCTTCCTTCCCACAATATCCCCGGTTGGTGTACGGGTGTTGAACCCCATCCCGTGAGGACCCGGAACAAGTCATAGATAACTACTCCATCAAGCAAATTACTGGAGGGTGCAACATCAGCGATGACCAAAACCATTCCTACATACGAAAAGCCCACCTATGAAGTGTTAACGGAATTGTATTCCCGGTTGTCCGAGCTCAAAAACAACAGAAACAAATATATCAGTTCCAAGCAAGTGTACGCCATCTATGATGAATTTTTGAAGGAAATTCACGAGTTATCTATAGTTCGGAAAGATGAGGAATTAAAAGGCATGTCGTTGAACTTGCCGACACCGACAGACTTGCTCATTGATGACGTTTGGCAGTTGCTTTCGCTCTCATTTGTCACCTGTGGACTTATCAAGTTTGCGCCCGCCACTTATTCGTCGCTTTCCACGGTATTTAAGTTGTTGACCCACTTGAAGGAGTGCCAGGTGTATAGCGTGGACGATTTGAAGCCTATTCACGACAGATTGAGTGAAATTAAGGAGATTATTGAGAAATCCGAGGAAGTGGATGAAGATGAAGACAATGGCGACGAGGATGCCGTTAACCACAAAAAGGAGGAAAGTTTGTTGTTGAGAAACAAGTTGAATAAGTGTCAAAAGGTCTATGATGAGTTGCAGAAAACTTTCGATGAGATTCCTGACGATTTGGAGCCCATTTATGCTGAGCTCATTCTGTTGAGAAAACAGCTCCTTAACTTGTTAACAAGGGAAGCATCGGAGCTGGCTACGGCCAAGGCGAAGATGGCAGCTATTGCTAAGCAACTTGCGGGTAAATTGAAGAAAATTGAGCAACAAAGAGACGAAAATGGAAAGTTCAAGTCTGACTCTGCCACCGAGGCTCAGTTGGTTTCTGCGCAGATGGGACTCAATGGATTACTCGATGACTGTAACAATTTACTCAATGATTTGAATATCCAGCGTGATACCACGGGAATTAGCGGGAAACTTGAGCAACTTTCGCTCGCCGAGGAGAATTCCGAGGCCAGTACAATATTTGAGGGGTTCAAATCACTCTACCTGGAATTGGCTTCATTGAAACAGAAATTAGAGAACTTGCTCATCACGAGACGGTGGACCATGAGGGAAACAGACTTGTACAATTTCCAGAAGCTGTTGAAACGTATCGACGACAAAAGACTCGAGCTTAACAAGCAGATCTCCGCCAACTGTCAGGGCCAGGCGCTCCGCATGATAAAGAGGGCACAATTGCTTGTTTTGTATCTTTTGAGACGGTGCTACTCCTTGATCTACAAGCTTTTGGAGAGCTCGGAACCGGTGTCTGAGTCGCTCCAGCCCATCCACAATCAATTGTCGACTGTGAGACGGTGTTTATTGGAGATCAAACGTATTGATGGTTTGAACAACCTCCGCGAGTTGTATCCGTTTCAATTTAAGTTGGCCTCGTTGGATAACCTAAGGCACGACGGAAAATTCATTGTCAACAATCAGGTACCTGAGGGCCAGGGCACATTAAATGCGCTTTTGGCTGAGTGCTTTGACATTATCCATGAGTTAAAGATTGAGTTGGAGGAGAAAGAGGAAAATGGCGCCGGAAGTGACTCTTCGTGCGACGAACGTCATGATGGAAACATCACCGACGAAGAAGACAAGGAGTCGGACGACGAGGTGGAAATGAAGCGTAAACGGTACATGGGATTCAATGAGGCTGACTACGACATGGCCAGTGAGAGCGAGGGCGAGTACCTGAGTCTTTCTGATTCTGAATTCGAAAGCAACGATTACTATTAGTGTATATAGGGGAACAAGAAAGAAGAATTAGAGAACTATAGAGAATAGAGATGATGGGGCATTCATATCATGGGGTGCATAATGAAGAAACTCAGAAAAACATCAAAGATAATCTTTTAATGAAAAGCTTATCAGTTTTGATAGAGGTTGTCATAGAAGAATCCAGAATTCATCAAAGTCATGCCTTGAACTTTTGGTATGCGAACCAAAATGAGATGATGGAACTTAGGAAAACCAGCTTCAGACAAGAATTAAAAAAAAAAAAAAAAAAAAAAAAAAAC
>Ga0160505_100095_pt1 | contig 67920 bp, 56 predicted proteins | sample DIDeMG_FD_108225 | JGI IMG/M metagenome (GOLD analysis project Ga0160505, IMG submission 108225) | Enriched chicken feces microbial communities from UW Madison campus, WI, USA - DID2874_E49_Stillage MG | ecosystem: Host-associated > Birds > Digestive system > Large intestine > Fecal ... | reverse complement strand
CCGAAGTCGGCAGTCCGCGCCCGAAGTCGGCAGTCCGCGCCCGAGGTCGGCAGTCCGCGCCCGAGGTCGGCACTTCGCCAGCCCTGATCGGGGCGGAAGTGCCGACCTCGGTCAGCGCGCCGCGAGGGCGTTCGGTCAGCTGGGGCTGGGGCTGGGTCAGGCGCGGCCGTCGAAGAGGGAGGTCACGGAGCCGTCGTCGAAGACCTCGCGGATCGCCCGGCCCAGCAGCGGGGCGATGGACAGCACCGTCAGCTTCGGGAACCGGTGCTCCTCCGGGATCGGCAGGGTGTCGGTCACGATCACCTCGCGGGCACCGCACTGCTGCAACCGGTCGGCGGCCGGGTCGGAGAGCACGCCGTGGGTCGCGGCCACGATCACGTCCTTGGCCCCGGCGTCCAGCAGCACGCGGACCGCACCGGTGATGGTGCCGGCGGTGTCGATCAGGTCGTCGACCAGCACGCAGGTCCGGCCCTCGACGTCGCCGACCACCCGGTTCGCCACGGTCTTGTTCGGCTGGTTGATGTCGCGCGACTTGTGCACGAACGCCAGCGGGCCGCCGCCGAGCTTCTGCGCCCACAGCTCGGCCACCCGGATGCGCCCGGCGTCCGGGGACACCACGGTCACGTTCTGCACGTCGACCCGGCTGCGCACGTAGTCGGTCAGGATCGGCATCGCCCACAGGTGGTCCACCGGGCCGTCGAAGAAGCCCTGGATCTGCGCGGCGTGCAGGTCGACGCTCATCAGCCGGTCGGCACCGGCGGTCTTGAACAGGTCGGCCATCAGCCGGGCCGAGATCGGCTCACGCCCACGGTGCTTCTTGTCCTGCCGGGCGTAGCCGTAGAACGGGGCGATCACGGTGATGGTCTTGGCCGACGCCCGCTTGAGCGCGTCCACCATCAGCAGGTGTTCCATCACCCACTGGTTGATCGACGCCGCGTGGCTCTGCAGCGCGAACACGTCAGCGCCACGGACCGACTCGGCGAAGCGCACGTAGATCTCGCCGTTGGCGAAGTCGTACGCGGTGGTGGGCAGGAGCTCGGTGTCCAGGCTCTCCGCCACCGCGGTGGCCAGCTCGGGGTGTGCCCGCCCGGACACCAGGACGAGGCGCTTCTCCTCGGTCTGCTCGATCGACCCAGTCATCGTGCGTTGTCCTCCGTGGCGGTGTCGTGCTTCTTCGGGCTGTGCTGCGGCAGTTCCGGCGGCGGGGTGGGCGCCTGGGTGCTGGCCGCCTGGCCGGCACGCTCGCGCTCGGCCCGCGCCTGCGGGGACAGCCCGGCATCCGGGTCCACGGCGGCGGCAGCGGCGTCGGCCGCCGGGGTGCCGGGGCGGTTGCGCACCACCCAGCCGTCGATGTTCCGCTGCGACCCTGCACTGACCGCCAGGGCGCCGGAGGGCACGTCGTGCCGGATCACCGAACCGGCACCGGTGTAGGCACCGTCGCCCACCGTGACCGGCGCGACGAACATGTTGTCCGACCCGGTGCGGGCGTAGGAGCCGATGGTGGTGCGGTGCTTGCGCACACCGTCGTAGTTCACGAACACGCTGGCGGCGCCGATGTTCGTCTCCACGCCGATCGTGGCGTCACCGACGTAGGACAGGTGCGGCACCTTGGACCCGGCGCCGATCTCGGCGTTCTTGGTCTCGACGAAGGTGCCGATCTTGCCCCGCTCGCCGAGCACGGTGCCCGGGCGCAGGTAGGCGAACGGCCCGACCAGCGCGTCCTCGCCGATCACCGCGAGCGACCCGTGGGTGCGGATGATCGTGGCGCGGTCGTGCACCTCGACGTCGGTCAGCGTGGTGTCCGGGCCGATGGTCGCGCCCGCACCGATGCTGGTCGCCCCGTGCAGCTGGGTGCCGGGCAGCAGGGTGACGTCGCGGGACAGGTCCACGTCCACGTCGATCCAGGTGGTGGCCGGGTCGACGATGGTCACGCCCTCGCGCATCCAGTCGTCCAGGATCCGGCGGTTCAGCTCGGCACGCAGGACGGCCAGCTGGGCGCGGTCGTTGACGCCCTCGACCAGCACCGGGTCGTCGGTGCGCAGGGCACGGACCCGGCCACCGTCGGTGCGGGCGATCTGGATCACGTCGGTGAGGTAGACCTCGCCCTGGGCGTTGTCCCGGCCGAGTCGGCCGAAGGCGCCGCGCAGGACGGCCGCGTCGAAGACGTACACCGAGGAGTTGATCTCGGTGACGGCGCGCTGCTCAGGAGTGGCGTCCTTCTCCTCGACGATCGACTCCAGGTCACCCTCGGCGCCGCGGATGATCCGGCCGTACCCGGTCGGCTCCGGCACCTCGGTGGTCAGCACGGTGACGGCGTTGCCGTCGGCCGCGTGCGCCGCCAGGAGCTCGGCCAGCGTCTCGCCGTCCAGCAGCGGGATGTCACCGGCCAGCACCACCACCGGGCCCTCCACCAGCACCCCGGCGGCGGAACCGGGCTGGCCCGGACCGTCCTCGCGGGAGGCGGCGTCGGCCTGGGCGGCGGAGTCCAGCACCGAGAGCGCGCACTGCACGGCGCGGCCGGTGCCGGGGATCTCGTCCTGGTCGGCGATCAGGACGGCGGAGTCCAGCGACCGGGCGTGCTCGGCGACCCGATCACGCTCGTGCCGGACCACCACCGCGGTGCGCAACGGTTCCAGCGCCTGCGCGGCGGCCAGCGCATGACCGAGCATGCTCCGGCCCGCGAGGGTGTGCAGGACCTTGGGGGTGGACGACTTCATCCGGGTGCCCTCGCCTGCGGCGAGGACCACGACCGCAGCGGGGCGGGGGGTGGTCACCTGTGGGTGCTCCCGTCGATTCTGCCCGCGACCCGAGACGGTCACGAGAGTGGGATGGCGTGCGTTCACGCACTCTACCGCCGCTGCCGATGCGTTCAGTGCCCGAAGGTCCGACGATGGAACTCCAGCGACCGGCGCGACTCGCCGCCGGGGACCCGACACCGGGAGCGTCACCATGACCGATCGGTCCTTTCCCACGGTGGTCCAGACCGTCCTGGACACCACGGATCCGCGCGGGCTCGCCGAGTTCTACCGCGCACTGCTCGGCCTGAGCTACCGACCCGGCGACGAGCCACCGGCCGACGGTGAGCCGGATCCGAACGGCGCCGACTGGCTGGTGCTGACCGGCGCCTTCCCGCTCGCCTTCCAGTACGTGCCGGAGCTGGCGGCCACGACCTGGCCCGACCCGGAGGTCCCGCAGCAGCTGCACATCGACATCACCGTGACCAGCACCGACGAGCTCGATCGGCACAGTCGACGGGCGGTCGAGCTCGGCGCCCGGCTGCTGCGGGACCGGTCGGACGATCCGGAGGAGCCCCTGCGGGTGTTCGCCGATCCGGCCGGACACCCGTTCTGCCTGTTCGTGGGCTGACGATTCGGGACCTTCGACCTCTCCAGTCGCCCGGGCACAGGTGGCACCACCCCGGCCCGGAACCGGTGAGCGGAACCGGGTGCTCCGGCGCCCTCATCACCCGGACGGCCCGCGCCGATACGCCCGCCATGCCACCCGCACGCCGCGGTCAGCGCGGCCCCGCCCCGACCGGCGTCGAACGCACCTTCGGCCCGGAGGAGATCATCGTCTCCAAGACCGATCTGCGCGGAGTGATCACCTACGCCAACGACGTCTTCGTCCGGGTCGCCGGGTACCCGGAACCGGAGATCCTGGGTGCGCCGCACAACCTGATCCGGCACCCGGAGATGCCCCGGGCGGTGTTCCAGCTGATGTGGGACGTGATCGGCGCGGGCGACGAGCTCTTCGCCTACGTGCTCAACCTGGCGGCCGATGGTGGGCACTACTGGGTGTTCGCGCACGTCACACCGACCCTGGACCCGGCGGGCCGGATCACCGGCTACCACTCGAACCGCCGCTGGGTGCCGCCGGCCACCCGCCGCACCGTCGCCACCCTCTACCGGACGGTGCTCGCCGCCGAGCAGTCGGCCTCGGGGAGCCGGGACGCGGTCGCCGCCGGGACGGCCGCTCTCACCACCGCCCTGCACGAGGCGGGCACCGACTACGACGCCTGGGTCTGGTCGCTGGCTGCCGCCGATGAGCTGGCGGCGGTGACTCGATGAGCGCCGCCACCGACCGGAGCGGCACCGCCGATCTGGACGCGATCGCCACCTTCTGCGAGCGCCTGGCCCAGGGCGACCTGGAAGTCCGGTTGCCCCCGCTGTCCGACTCCCCCGAGGTGCAGCGCGCCCGCACCGGACTCAACCGGGTCGCCGACCTGATCGACGCCTACGTCCGCGAGTCGCAGGCCACCCTGACCGCGGCCGGTGCGGGCAGGTTCCACCGCAGGTTCCTGCGCCGCGGGATGCCCGGTGCGTTCAGGTCCGGTGCGGCCCGGATCGACGCCGCCCGGTCGGCGCTGCAACGGGCCGCCGAGCAGACCGCCCGCGAACAGGCCGAACGCGCGGCGCTGGCCGAACGGCTGGTGCTGATCGCCGCCGGGGTCGCCGACGCTGCACACAGCCTGGCGGTCTCCGCGACCTCGCTGTCCACCTCCGCCCGCGCAGCGGCCGACGCCACCGAGGGCTCCCGGTCCACCGTCACCTCGCTGACCGACACCTCCGCGCAGATCAAGGACGCGGTCGGCCTGGTCAAGACCATCGCCGGGCGCACCCGCCTGCTCGCACTGAACGCCGCGATCGAGGCCGCCCGCGCCGGGGAGGCCGGCCGTGGTTTCGCCGTGGTCGCCGCCGAGGTGCGCACCTTGGCGGACGAGTCGGCCGGCCGCTCCGACGACATCGCCGACCACGTCACCGCCGCGATGGCCGCCGCCACCGAGGCCGGGCACACCATCGAGCAGATCGGCGCGCTGGTCGCCGGGATGACGGATCAGGTCGCGGCCGTGGCGGCATCGGCGGGTGGCGGCGACGGCGAGGGGCTGGCCGAGATGGCGGAGACGCTGCGGGTGGAGATCACCCGGTTCGCGACGTTGCACTAGGGCTCCGCCCCCAGGATTCGAACCCGGACCTCAAGGCACCAAAGGCCTGTGTGCTGCCATTACACCAGGGCGGACCGCACAGCCGACCGCGTCGATGTGCGACACCAGTCTGCCAGGCCACACCGCGGGCGGATGCCAGGACCACGGTCCCGCCATCCCTGGCAAGATGACCCGATGGCCAACCAGACCCGTCCCGCCGCTCGGGCGTCCAAGCCGCGGATGACCGCGGCCGAACGGCGCGAGCAGTTGCTGGACGTCAGTCGCCGGCTGTTCGCGGAGAAGGGCTTCGACGGCACCTCGGTGGAGGAGATCGCCGCGCGGGCGAAGGTGTCCAAGCCGGTGGTGTACGAGCACTTCGGCGGCAAGGAGGGCATCTACGCGGTGGTGGTCGACCGCGAGATCCGGGCGCTCACCGATGCGCTGAACGGTGCCCTGGAGAAGGGGCATCACCCGAAGGTGCTGGTCGAACGCTCGGCGTTGGCGCTTCTCAGCTACATCGAGGAGAACGAGGACGGCTTCCGCATCCTGGTGCGCGACTCCCCGGTCGCGCAGGCCACCGGCACGTTCTCCAGTCTGATCGGGGACGTGGCGACCCAGGTCGAACACCTGTTGGCGGCGCAGTTCAAGAAGTCGCACCTGGACCCGCGCACCGCACCGATCTACGCCCGGATGCTGGTCGGGATGGTCGCCCTGACCGGGCAGCACTGGTTGGACGCCCGCTCGCCGGAGAAGGCCGACGTCGCGGCGAACCTGGTCAACCTGGCGTGGAACGGCCTGTCCGGGCTGGAGCGTCGTCCCCAGCTCTCCGACCAGCACGGGTAGCCTCCCGCCATGCCCGAGGAGCTGCCGGTGGACGAGGTCGACCGGATCGTCGACGCCTGGGCCCGGGAGCGCCCCGACCTGGACGTCACCCCGCTGACCGTGCTGTCCCGGGTGACCCGCCTGTCCCGGCACCTGGATCTGGCTCGGCGCCGGGCGTTCGCGTTGCACCGGCTGGAGCCGTGGGAGTTCGACGTGCTCTCGGCGCTGCGCCGGGCCGGGTCGCCGTACCGACTCTCCCCCGGTGCCCTGCTCACCCAGACCCTGGTGACCAGCGGGACGATGACCAACCGGATCGACCGGCTGGCGGCCCGGTCACTGGTGCAACGGCAGCCGTCGCCGGAGGACCGGCGCGGGGTCCTGGTCAGCCTCACCGAGGAGGGGCTGGCCCGGGTGGACGCGGCGATGACCAGCCTGCTCGACATCGAACGCGACCTGCTGGCCGACCTGCCGGACGGGGACCGGGAGCGCCTGGCCGACCTGCTGCGCACCCTGGTCCTGCCCTTCGACGCATGAGAACGGCCGGCCACCCGCGAGGGTGACCGGCCGTCCAGCACTGCGGGCGCTGCTCAGCCCTTGAGGGCCTCGCTCAGCTTCACCCGACGTCCGGTGCGCAGCACCGAGCGCTCGTAGATCCGGGCGCCGATCGCGGTGACCCCCCAGGCCGACAGGGCCAGGATCACCAGGGACAGCAGCGGCTCCCACCAGGCGGCGGTGCCGAGGAACAGCCGCACCGGCATCCCCACCGGGGCGCTGAACGGGACGTAGCTCATCACCGCGAGCACGACCTCGTTCGAGTTGAAGAAGATGACCAGGAAGTACGGGATCATCACCAGGTACATCACCGGGGTGAGCACCGCTCCGGTGTCCTCGGTCCGGGAGACCAGCGATGCGGCGGCGGCGAACATCGCGGCCAGCAGCACGAACCCGACCAGGAAGAACACCACGAACCAGGCCACCGGAGCGCCGATCAGGCTCAGCACGTCGTCCTGTCCGGTCACCACCAGGCCGATCACGGCGACGGCGGCGATCGCGGCGGTCTGACCGAAGGCCAGGATGCTGTTGCCGATCACCTTGCCGGCCAACAGCGCGCGGGGCGGCACCGCCGACAGCAGGATCTCCACGATCCGGGACTGCTTCTCCTGCACGGTGTTCTGCGCGATCGTGCTGCCGAAGGTCAGCGAGGCGAACATGAACACCAGGCCGAACGCCAGCGACACCAGGTAGCGCAGCCCCTCGCTGGTGGTGGGCTCGTCCAGCAGCTCCACCGGCGGGGTGACCGCGAGCGCCGACACCACGTCGGAGGGCGCCGATTCCTTGCCGACCACCACGACGCCCAGCGGGTTGTCGTCGGTGTCCGGATCCGGCAGTAGGGCCGCGGACACCTCTTCGTCCTCGACCAGCTGACGGGCGGCGGCGTCGTCCGCGGCGTCGACGGCCTCGATGCCGTCCACGCCGGCGATCAGCTCGGCGGTGGCCGGGACCACGGCCACCTTGGTGTCCGACCCGAGCTTGTCGCCCAGCACGCTGGACAGGATGATCCCGGCCAGGATCAGCACCAGCATCACCACGGTGGAGATGATGAAGGCCTTGCTGCGCACCTGGGTGGTGACCTCGCGCTCGGCCACCAGCATCGTGTTCTGCAGCATCGTCGGCGTCGCCGGGCGCTGCTTCGGGGTGGGGGTGCTCATCGGGCTGCCTCCTCGTCGTTGCGCACCTCGTCGGTGACGATGTCGCGGAAGATCTCGGCCAGGCGCGGACGCACCGGGCTGAACGACTGCACCGGGGCCGACTCCAACGCGGTCCGCAGCACCTGCTGGGCGACCTGCTCGTCGGCGTCGAACAGCGCGTAGCCGCCGTCGAACTCCCGCACCTGCACCCCCGGCTGGGTGCGCAGCCAGCCCATGTCACCACCGGAGTGGATCTCGAACCGGGACTCCGCGTACTGGTCGCGCAGTTCCTCACGACCACCGGCGGCGCGGATCTGCCCGCCGGCGATCACGACCACGTCGTCGCAGAGCCGCTCGACCACGTCCAGCTGATGCGAGCTGAACAGCACCGGCACCCCCTGCGCCGCGTACTCGCTGAGGACGTTCAGCACCACGTCGACCGCCATCGGGTCCAGACCGGAGAACGGCTCGTCCAGGATCAGCACCTCGGGGTCGTGCACCAGCGCCGCCGCGATCTGCGCCCGCTGCTGGTTGCCCAGCGAGAGGTCGTCGACCGGGTCGTTCAGCCGCTCACCCAGGCCGAGCCGGGTCAGCAGGTCGGTGGCCTTGGTGGTCGCGGTGCGCTTGTCGTATCCGTGCAGCCGGGCCAAGTAGGCGATCTGCTCGACGATCTTCATCTTCGGGTACAGCCCGCGCTCCTCCGGCATGTAGCCGAAGGACCGGCGCTGCTCGTCGCCGAGCGGCGCGCCGTCCAGGGTCACGGTGCCCGCGTCGGAGGAGAGCACTCCGAGGATGATCCGCATGGTGGTGGTCTTCCCGGCGCCGTTGCCGCCGACGAAGCCGGTGAGCTTGCCGCGCTGCACGGTGAAGCCCACATCGTCGAGGACCAGTCGGTCGCCGAATGACCGGCGGATGCCGCTCAGCTCTAGCACGCTGAACTCCTGTCGTCGTGATGGGTGGTGCTGATGAGACGACGCTAGGCCGGGACCGACACCCACCACCTCCGGCCCAGGACGGATTTGTCCGGGCCGCCCCGACACTCGACCTCCCCCGCGAGGCGGAGACCGACCACGACGGTGCCGAGGGCAGACGCCGTGCCGCGCATCGCCCCGATCGGTTCAGGCGCCGACACCTCGACGGGTGGGGGCCGTCACCTCATGGGGGTGCCGTCACGCAGGAAGGCGACGGCAGCGGGTGCCGCGCTACTGCTGGACAGCGAGCCGTGAGCACCGTCCGGCAGAGTCAGAAGGGATCCGCCCAACGACTGGTGCGCCCGCTCGGCCCACACCGCCGGGGTGGTGGTCTCGGTCGCATGCGCCACGATCTGCAGGCCGTCGTGCCCCCCTGCCTCCGGGGCCACCGGTTCCGGAGCGAACGGCCAGCCGGCACACACGCTGGTGCCGGGGAGGTCGCCGGAGAGCGGGTGGGCGATCCGCTCCTGCGGGTCGAGCCCGAAGCGCGCCGACCGCGCTTCGTGCGACGACCACACCGTTCGCGGGTCGTCGGCACCGGTGTACGCGTTGCAGGTGAAGGCGGTACGCGCGGTGAAGTCGATCGGCCGGTACCCGATGTCCGCGGTCGTTCCGTCCGGCTGTTCCGGATCGGGCTCACCGAATGTGGCGACCGCTGCGGCGATATCGTCCAGCGCGGCCTCGGCGTCCTGCCGTGGATCGGTGACGCTGTCGAGCAGCATGCGCCCGACCCGATCCGGGAACGCCGACAGGTAGGCCATTCCAAGCTCGGTGCCCCAGGACGTGCCGTAGTAGTCGATCGTGTCTTCCCCGAGGGCCGACCGCACCAGGTCCAGGTCCCGCGCGGCGTTCTGCGTGGTCAAGGAGGCCAGCAGTGGGCCGTCAAACTCGGCACAGGCTGCGTTGGCCGCCGCCACGTCAGCCGAGTACGACAGCGCGACCTCCTCGGAGACGGTGTCGACCTCGGGCGCCTGCACGTCGATCAGCTCCGGGCAGTGCAGTGTGGTCGATCCGCCGGTGCCCCGCACGTCGATCCCGACGATGGTCCGGTCCTCGGCCAACGCTGCCATCCCCGAATCGGCGATCACCGCCGGCAGGGTCCGCCCCTCCACCCCGGGGCCGCCCGGGTTGGTGACCACGACCCCCTGACTGGTCCTGGTGGGCAGGAGCCGGCTGACCGCGAGGGTGAGGGTGCCTGCTGTCGGGTCGCGGTAGTCCAGCGGAACCGTGAGCTCCCCGCACTCCAACCGGTCCTGCCTGCCGGCGAGCACCGACGGCGTGTCGACGAGCGCGCTGAACTCCCGCACCTGATCGACGAGCATGTCGCACGTCCCCCAGCGGACCGTCCCGTCGTCGGTCGACGTGGCATGGGGGACGGGCGTCGTCCCACATCCGGCGAGGAGAGCACCGATTGCGGGGATGGCGAGAAGTGGAGTGAGGCGTCGCATGCAGCCATGGCACACCTCGGCCTCGCGGTACGGCGTCCGACCATGGGAGGAATCGTGTCCGCTCAGGGTCGGTCGCCGGTCCTAGGTACTGGGCGACCGGGGGTCTAGGTGGTCAGCTGCCCAACCCGTTCCGATACGCGAACACCACCGCCTGCACCCGGTCCCGCAGCCCCAGCTTGGTCAGCACGTTGGACACGTGGGTCTTCACCGTCGCGCGGCCCAGCACCAATTCGGCGGCGATCTCGTCGTTGCTCAGCCCGCGCGCGACCAGTTGCAGCACCTCGGTCTCCCGCTCGGTGAGCTGCTCGACCGCCACCGGGCAGGGCTCGGGCCCCGGCTGTTCGGCGGCGCCGCTGCCCATCGCGCGGGCGATCACCGACCGGGTCACCTCGGGCGAGAGCAGCGCGTCCCCGGCGGCCACGGCCCGGACGGCGTCGGCGAGCTGTTCCGGGCGGGAGTTCTTCAGCAGGAACCCGGACGCCCCGGCGGCGAGCGCCTCGACCAGGTAGTCCTCCCGGTTGAAGGTGGTAAGCACCAGGATCGCGGTGTCCAGGTCGGCGTCGGCGCGGATCTGCCGGGTGGCCTCGATGCCGTCCATCTCGGGCATCTGGACGTCCATGCAGATCACATCGGGTCGCAGCTCGCGGGCCAGGTCGACCGCCTCGCGCCCGGTGGAGGCCTGGCCGACCACGGTGAGGTCGTCGGCGGAGCCCAGGATGGTGGCCAGGGCTGCGCGCAGCAGCGCCTGGTCGTCGGCGAGCAGCACTCGGATCTCGGTCATCGGTCGTCCCGCTCTCGCATCGTGGCGAGCGGCACTCGCGCCCGCACCAGGTATCCGCCGCGACCACGCGGTCCGGCTTCCAGGGTGCCGCCGTCGGCGGCCGCACGTTCCCGCATCCCGACCTGGCCCAGGCCGCTGCCGCCGGTGCGGGCGCGGCGGGTCAGCCCACCGCCGTCGTCGGTGACCTCGAGCTCGACGGCGTCCTCGGCGTAGCGCAGCCGGACGTCGGCCCGGGCTCCTACGCCCGCGTGCTTGCGGGTGTTGGTCAGTGCTTCCTGCGCGATCCGGTACAGGTTCAGCGATACCAGCGGCGGCAGGGGCCGGGGGTCGCCGATCACCTGGAAGCTGGCCCGCACCCCACCCTCGTTCGAGTGGTCGACCAGCGTCGGCAGCTGCTCCACCGAGAGGGAGGCGACGGCGGCACCGGAGGTCACCGGCGCGCCCGCCTCGCGCAGCGTGCCGAGCACGCCCTGCAATTCACGGATCGCGTCCCGGGCCGAATCCTCGACCTGCTCCAACGCCTCGGCGGCCTTGGCCGGATCGGCGGCGAGCAGCACCCGAGCCGCCCCCGCCTGCACCCCCATCAGCGAGACGTGATGGGCGACGGCGTCGTGCAGTTCCCGCGCCAGGCGGAGCCGTTCCAGGGCGACCGCCTGTTCCTCGACCACCCGGCGCTCGGCGACCAGCTGCTCGCCACGCCAGGCGGTGCGCGCCCGGTCCCGCGCGGCGTTCCACGCGTGGTCGCCGAAGTACCAGGCACCCGCGAAGTACAGGATGTTGGTCAGCACCTGGCTCATCAGGTACGCGGCCATCGGGGAGAACGCCCCGGCGCGGGACAGTCCGGGGATCGCCTCCGGGTCGGTCACCGACTGGAAGATCGTGACCAGCAGCCACAGGAACATCGCGATGACGACCACCGCCCGCACCCAGAACGCCCGCGTCCGGCGGGTCTCCCAGGCACCGACGGTGTAGATCGACATGAACAACGCGATGTTCACGAACAGCGTCTCGGAGACTTGCAGGCTGGCGGTGACGACGAACATCACAGCGCAGATCCCGGCCACCAGCGACGGCCACCGACGCCGGAACGCGAGCGGGAAGATCGTCGCCACCAGGCAGGCCACCGCCACCGGCCCGGAGGCCGGCTCGTCATAGAGACCGACCACCTGCCAGAGCGCCAGATCCAGCACGGCGCCGACGAACAGCACCGCGGCGGTCAACAGGTCGGCGCGGAACTGGTCCTGGGTCAGCGCTGCGCGGCGCCAGCGTGGGTCGTCCGGGTTCAGGGTGGGCGGCACCCGGACACGGTAACGAGTCCCGGGTGCCGCCCGTGCCGGGCATCCAGGTCAGCGGGGGATCGTCCGGGACGCGACGAGCACCGGCAGCGGCAGGCCGATCAGCACCACCGCCGCCACCAACCCCGCCAGCGCACCGACGTCGAAGGTCGGCAGCGGCACCCCGAGCAGCCCCTGCCCGACCCCGATCAGCGCCGGGAGCACACAGGCCAGACCCGCCAGGACGGCCACCACGGTGACGAACGCCGACTCGACCCCCACCATCCCGAGCAGCTGACGCCGGGTCGCGCCGGTGCGTCGCAACAGGGCGAACTCTGCCCGCCGAGACCCGGTCAGCATGATCAGGGTGTTCGCCGCCGCCACCGCCACGAAGGCGAGCAGCGCGAACAGCAGCGCCGCGGAGAGTCCTTGCTGCCCCGCCGCCGACTCCCGCACCTGCGCGGCGTAGCCCGGCACGTCGGTCACGGTGACGCCCGGCACCGGGGACAACCGCTCCCCGTGCAGGTCGACCAGGAGGGTGCTGTCGGCCGGTTCCCCGGCGAAGGTCGCCGCGGTGGGCTCCCCGATCAGGTAGTCGCCCAGCCCCAGGCCCCGGTCGAAGACGGCGACGACCTCCAGCGTCCGCTGCTCGCCGTCGAGTCGGATGTCGACCGGGTCACCGATGGACGACAGCCCGCCGAGCGCCGCCTCCTGGCTGACCGCGATCGTGCCGGGTCGGTCCAGCGCTGCCAGCGACCCGCGGCGCACCCCGGGGTCGAGGAACGCCCCGTCGGTGGGAACGGTGCGCAGGGCGGTGTCCTCCCAGGACAGCGAGGCGAGGAACGCCAGGTCTTCCTCGTCCTGATCGACCTTGACCTGGGCCGGCCACAGGTCGGTGGCACCGGTGGTGACCCCCTGGGCGGTCACCTGCGCCAACGCGGCGGCCTCGCCCCGCAGCACGGCGTCCGCGGTCAACGACTCCCGCACCTGACGCTCGGCGCCGTCCAGCACTGCCACATTCGTCCCGGACTGCACGGTGCCCAGCGCGAGCAGCACCATCAGCGGCACGATCGCCCCGGTCAACCGCCGGGAGAAGCCGCGCGCATTGGACAGCGCCAACGTCGTGGTCGCCCCCGCGCGCCGCCCGGACAGCGCCAGACCGTGCCGGGCCGCCCAGCCCAGCAGCAACGGACCGACCAGGGCAGCGGCGATGACCAGCAGGAAGGCCGACACCGCCGCCGACGCGCTGCCGAGCAGACCGGGCAGGACGAACGGCACCAGCGCGGTCACCAGACCGGTGATCGCCAGCACCGCCGCCGACAGCAGCCGGCCACGGGACAGACCGGTGGATTCGACCGCCGACGACCGCACGGCACCGGCCGGGCTCAGCCGGGCGCTCTCCCGGCCCGCCAACCGGGCGGCGCCGATCGCGGTCGGCACCAGCAGGAGCAGCGTGCTCAGCACCGGCCACGGGGACAGGCTCATTCGGAAGTCGGGGCCCAGCACCCCGCCGGAGGTGAGCGGGCCACCGAGCAACGGGGCCAGGAACAGGCCGGGCAGCGCACCCAGCGGGGCGGCCACCGCGAACACCAGCACCACCTCGGCGGTCACCATCTGCCGGACCTGCCCGGTGGTCGCCCCGACAGCACGCACCAGGGCGAACTCCCGGGACCGGGGCCGCAGCGCCGCGGCGATGGTGGCGGCGACCACGAACAGCGCGATCATGATCGCGGTCCCGGCGAAGGACGAGGCGACGGTGACCAGCATCGACCCGTCCTCGGCGGCACGCAGCCCCGCCTCCACCCAGGCACCGGTGGCGGTGAGCAGCGCGGCGGCCAGCGCGACCACCAGCGCACTCCCGGCGAAGCTCGACCGGTGCACCCGGACCGCGGAGCGGGCGGAGGACCAGACGGCGCTCATCGGGCCAGCTCGATCATCCGGGCGGTCACCTGCGCGGCGGTCGGGGTGTCCAGGTGTCCGGCCAGGCGTCCGTCGGCCAGGAACACCACCCGGTCGGCGGCGGTCGCCACCTGCGGGTCGTGGGTCACCAGCACCAGGGTCTGGCCGAGCGCCGACGCGGTGTCGCGCAGCACGCCGAGCACCTGCGCGCCGGTGTGCGAGTCGAGGGCACCGGTCGGTTCGTCGGCGAAGACCACCGCGGGCCGGGTGATCAGCGCGCGGGCGATGGCGACCCGCTGGGCCTGGCCGCCGGAGAGCTCCCCGGGCAGTCGGTCGGCGAGCTGTTCCACCCCGACGGCGGCCATCAGCCAGGCGCGCAGCTGCGGGTCGGGCCGGCGGCCGCCGAGCAGCAACGGCAACGCGATGTTCTCCGCCACGGTCAGGTGACCGATCAGGTTGTGGGCCTGGAACACGAAGCCGACCCGGTCCCGACGCAACCGGGTCACCGCGTCCGGGGACAGCCCGGACAGGTCGGTGTCACCGATCACCACCTGGCCGCTGGTCGGCACGTCCAGCCCGGCGGCGCAGTTGAGCAGGGTCGACTTCCCGGAACCCGACGGCCCCATCACCGCGGTGAAGGAGGCGGGCGGGAAGCTCAGCGTGACCCCGGCCAGCGCCTCGATGCTGCCGCTGCCATTCGGGTAGCTGCGCCGGACCTGGTGCAGGCGGACGGCGGGTTGGACCAGGGTCGTGGCGGTCATGGCGGGCTCCAGGGGTCGTCGGAATCGTGTCCTTCGACGCTAGGAATCCGGGTGGGTCACCCTCCAGCCGCCCCGGATGGAACCCTCCTGTCTGCACCTTTGGATGCAGGCCCTCAGTCCTCCGGGACCGTCACGACCCGGTTCTGGTAGGCCCACACCACGGCCTGCAACCGCGAGCGCACCCCGAGCTTCGGCATCATCCGGGCCAGGTGCGACTTCACCGTGGACACCTCGACCACGAGCTGCTCGGCGATCTCCTCGTTGGACATCCCTTGGGCCAGCAGCAACAGGATGTCCCGCTCCCGTCCGGTCAGCAGGTCGGCGCCCCGGCGCAGCGACACCGGTTGCAGTCGTCGGCGCTCGGCGAACTCCCGCAGCACTCGGTGGGTCAGGGTCTGGTCGAGGGTGCCGCGCCCGGCCGCCACCTCCCGCACCGCATGCACGATGGTCTCCGGCTCGGCGTCCTTGAGCAGGAAGCCCGACGCCCCGGCCTCCAACGCCGCGAAGACGTACTCGTCCAGGTCGAAGGTGGTCAGCACCAGCACCGACAGCCCGAGCTCGGGGCCGCACAGCTCCTTGGCGGCGCTGATCCCGTCCCGGCCCGGCATCCGCACGTCCAGGCAGACCACGTCCGGCATCAGCTCGCGGGCCAGGCGCACCGCCTCGTCGCCGTCCGCCGCCGTGCCGACCACCTCGATCCCCGGTTCGGCCGCCAGCAGTGCGCTCAGTCCGGCCCGGACCAGTGGTTGGTCGTCGGCGATCAGGACCCGGATCATGCGTCGTCTCCGTCGTTCGTCATCGCCCGCGGGATCGCGAGCCGTACCTGCCAGCCACCGTCCACGGTCGGCCCGTGGCGCAGGGTGGCGCCGACCAGGGTGGCCCGTTCGGCCATCCCGCGCAGCCCGTTGCCCCCGCCCTCGGCGGCGAGCGGCGCACCGGTGGGCGGCCCGTTCAGCACGGTGATCACCAGCAGCGTCGGATCCCGGTCGTCGACCGTCACCTCGCAGGCGGCCCCGGGAGCGTGCGAGCGGGCGTTGGCCAACGACTCCTGCACCATCCGGTACCCGGCGAGCTGGGCCAGCGGCCCGATCCCCGCGCCGAGCTCCGCCCGGTCGGGCGCACGCAGGACCCGCAGGGTCGCCGACTCGCCGACCAGCTCCGGCAGCGACGCCAGGCTCCAGGCGCTCAGCTCGGCCGGGTCGTCCTCGCGCAGCAGACCGACCAGGCGGCGCAGATCGGTCAGCACCACTCGACTCTGGTCCCGGACCGCCCGTAGCCCCTGCCGCGCGGCGACCGGGTCGGTGTCCAGCTGCCGGTCGATCGCGGAGGCCATCAACGCGATGCCGGACAGGTGGTGCGCGGCGATGTCGTGCAGCTCGCGGGCCATCGCGGTGCGCTCGGTCGCCACCGCGGTGGCGATCAGGGCATCGCGTTCCCGGGCCAGCGCGCGCAGCTCCCCGGCCTGCGCGACCAGCACCGCCCGCCGCGAACCGACCACCTGGGCCGGAACCACCCCGATCAGCACCAGCAGCACCCCCTGGGCGAGGGCGGTCAACGCCGTGGCCAGGTCGCCCCGCCAGGCACCGGCCACGGTGAGCAGGGCGGCCACCACCGCCAGCACGCCCCACAGCCGACGACCACCGACCGTCGCCCGGTAGACCACCACCACCGGCGCGAGGGTCACCAGACCCCCGGACCCGGTCGGCCCGACCACGGCGAGCAGCACCGGGATCGCGGCCACCGCGATCAGCGCGGGCACGGGTCGAGCGCGGGCGAGCAGCACCGGCACCGCCTGCGCGGTCAGCGCCAGCAGCACCAGCCACCACGGCCACGACCCGGCAGCCGGCAGCTCCACCGGCTCGGCGGGTTCCATCGCGCTGATCGCCGGGAGCAGCAGCAGACCGGCCACCGCGACCGACCAGGTCACCACCGCCGCCAGCACATCGCCCCGGGTCACGCGCTGGGATGCAGACACCGCCGCATCGTCGCACGCCCGTAGGCTTGGCCGAATGGCGCATCTGCTCGGCGGCGAGAATCTCCGGCTGTCATTCCCGACCAAGACCGTGTTCGACGGGATCACCGTCGGACTCAACGAGGGCGACCGGGTGGGGATCGTCGGACGCAACGGCGACGGCAAGTCGTCGCTGCTGGCCCTGCTGTCGGGTCGGCTGGAGCCGCACGGCGGCCGGGTCACCGTCCGCGGCGGCACTCGGATCGGGGTGCTGGACCAGCAGGACACCCTGGACCCGACCCTGACCGTCGGCCAGGCGATCGTCGGCGACCGGGCCGAGCACGAGTGGGCGGGTGACCCGCGGATCCGGGATGTGGTGGCCGGGCTGGCGGGCGACCTGCCGTGGGAGAAGAAGATCGCCGACCTCTCCGGTGGTCAACGGCGTCGCACCGCCCTGGCGGCGTTGCTGACCCGGGACGACGACGTGCTGTTCCTGGACGAGCCGACCAACCACCTGGACGTCCAGGCGGTGACCTGGCTCGCCGGTCACCTGAACCGTCGCTGGTCGAGCAACGCGGGCGGACTGCTGGTGGTGACCCACGACCGCTGGTTCCTGGACGAGGTGTGCACCGCCACCTGGGAGGTGCACGACGGGATCGTCGAGCCCTTCGAGGGGGGCTACGCCGCCTACGTGCTGCAGCGGGTCGAGCGGGACCGGATGGCCGCCGCCTCCGAGGCCAAGCGCCAGAACCTGATGCGCAAGGAGCTCGCCTGGCTGCGCCGCGGCGCCCCGGCCCGCACCTCCAAGCCGAAGTTCCGGATCGACGCCGCGAACGCGCTGATCGCGAACGAGCCGCCGCCGCGGAACACGGTCGAGCTGTCCCAGATGGCCACCGCCCGGCTGGGCAAGGACGTGGTGGACATCGAGGGCGTCTCGGTCAGCTACGGCGACCACCGGGTGCTGGAGGACGTGACCTGGCTGATCGCCCCGGGCGAGCGCACCGGCGTGCTCGGCGTCAACGGGGCGGGCAAGTCGACCCTGCTCGGCCTGGTCACCGGAGCCGTCACCCCGACCACCGGCCGGGTCAAGCGCGGCAAGACGGTCAAGGTCGCCACCCTGACCCAGGAGCTCGCCGAACTCGCCGAGGTGGCCGACCAGCGGGTCAACGACGTGATCGCCCGCTACCGCACCACCTACGTGGCCGGTGGCAAGGAGATGTCACCGGGTCAGCTGCTGGAACGGCTCGGCTTCACGAACACCCAGCTGCAGACCCCGGTCAAGGACCTGTCCGGTGGGCAGCGGCGGCGGCTGCAACTGCTGCTGATCCTGCTGGACGAGCCGAACGTCCTGGTGCTGGACGAGCCGTCCAACGACCTGGACACCGACATGCTCGCCGCGATGGAGGACCTGCTGGACACCTGGCCCGGCACCCTCCTGGTGGTCTCGCACGACCGGTACCTGCTCGAACGGGTCACCGACCAGCAGTACGCGGTGCTGAACGGCCACTTCCGGCACGTCCCCGGTGGCGTCGACGAGTACCTGCGACTGCTGTCCGCCGCCGAGACCCCGGCCGCCGCGAGCACCGCCACCAAGGCGCCCTCGGATGCCGCCGCCACCCGCGCCGCCAAGAAGGAACTGGCCGCCGTCGACCGCCGGATGTCGAAGCTGAACGACCAGATCGCCGACCTGGACACCCGGATGAACGAACACGACCCGGCCGACTACGGCGGCCTGGCGAAGCTCACCGAGGACCGGGCCGCGCGCCTCGACGAACTGGCCGAGCTGGAACTGCGCTGGCTGGAGCTCGCGGAGGCCGTCGAGGGGTGAGCGCTGCTCAGGGCAGCTCCGCCCTGGGCAGCATCGACTGCCGCGCGTCCGCGCACCGGGTGACCGTGGAGGCATGACCGACATCCCCGCCCCGCCCCGGTTCACAGCCGAGGCCCGCCGCACCCTCTACGACAACCGGATCCTGGTGCTGGACGGCCCGCTGGACGACGACAACGGCACCCTGCTCGCCAGCCAGCTCGTCGCACTGGCCGCCACCGACCCGACCACGGACATCGCACTGTGGATCCACTCACCCGGCGGGTCGGTGCCCGCGATGCTCGCCATCCGGGACCTGATCCGGCTCATCCCCTGCGACGTGTCGACCCTGGCCCTGGGCATCGCGTACTCGGCCGGGCAGTTCCTGCTCTCGGCCGGGACCGCCGGCAAGCGTCGCGCACTGCCGCATGCGCGGGTGCTGATGCACCAGGGATCGGCCGGGATCGGCGGCACCGCCGTGGACGTCGAGCTCCAGGCCGACGACCTCCGGCACACCCGGGACACCGTGCTGGGCCTGATCGCCGAGGACACCGGCCAACCGCTGGACCGGATCTTCGAGGACAGCCTGCACGACCGCTGGTACACCGCCGCCGAGGCGTTGGACTACGGCTTCATCGACGCGGTCGTGGACGACTTCGACGTGATCCGACCGCAGCGGCCGCGGGGCCTGGCCGGATTCGGCGGCGTGGCATGAGCGGCGACACCGGCACCCACGGCCGCTCCCGCCCGGGTGGCACCACCATGAGCAGCTACCCGATCCCGAGCGTGGTCGCCCAGCACCCGCGCGGCGACCGGATCATGGACGTGTACTCGCACCTGCTGACCGAGCGGATCGTGTACCTCGGCACCGCCCTGGATGCCGGGGTGGCGAATGCCCTGATCGCCCAGCTGCTGCATCTGGAGGCGGACGCGCCGGACCAGGACATCCAGCTCTACGTCAACTGCGAGGGCGGCGACCCGTCGGCGATGCTCGCGGTCTACGACACGATGCAGTACATCCGGCCGCAGGTGGCGACCAGTTGCGTCGGCCAGGCGGTCGCGGTCGGCGCCGTGCTGCTGGCCGCCGGTGCACCGGGCAAGCGCGCTGCGCTGCCGCACGCCCGCGTGGTGCTGCACCAGCCGGTGGCGCAGGGCCGGGGCGCGATCCCCGATCTGATCCTGGCGGCCGACGAGGTGGTCCGGATCAGGTCCGAGATGGAGGGCATCCTGGCCGAGCACTCCGGTCAGAGCGTCGAGCGGCTGCGTGCCGACACCGACCACGACCGGGTGTTCACCGCGAGCGGCGCACGCGAGTACGGGCTGATCGACCGGGTGATCGACCGGCGATGATCGGTCAGGCGGCCAGCCCGAACGGCGCGAACACCACCGCGCCGGAGGGTCGGCCGCCCCCGGTCAGCTCCTGGGTCACCCCGACCGTCAGGTCGAGCAGCGTCACCCCGAGCGCCCCGGCAACCGCCGCGATCATCTCGCTGGACGGGTCCTTGACCCCGCGCTCCATCTCGGACAGGTACTGCGGGGACACCCCGGCGCGCTCGGCGGTCTCCCCCAACGTCTCGCCCCGCTGGTGACGGAGCCGGCGCAGCCGCAGCCCGAGTAGCTCCCGCCACAACGGCTCATGCCCGCGACGGATCGGGGACACCGGACGCTGCGTGGTGGCGGTCATGGCTCACGGTAGGCCGGGGGCGCGGCGGCGCGGTGGGTCTTCTGCTCTGAGCAGACGACGGGCACCGTCACAGGCGTTCGCGGAGCGCCTCGATCGGTTCGATCCGGGCTGCACGCAGCGCCGGGTAGGCACCGGCGATCAGCCCGGTCAGGACTCCTGCGAGCGCCGCCGCCACCACCAAGCGGCTGTCGACGATCGGCGTCCACGCACGCACGACGCAGGTTCCGACCACCGCCATCAGACCCACCGCGGCGCCCACCATGCCGCCGAGCGCCCCCGTGATCAGCGATTCCGACATGAAGTGCATGCCGATCATCCAGCGCCGCGCGCCCAGCGCACGCCGCAGACCGATCTCACCGGCACGCTCCATGACGGACAGCAGAGTGACATTGGCGATCCCGAGACCGCCGACCAGCATGGCGACGGCGCCCAGAGCGAGGAAGACGCCCTGGAGCTCGGATCGGATGCCCTCGCGCACCTGGGTCGGCCGGGGCGGGACGTTCACGGTGAAGCTGTCGGGCGCTACCGGATCCAGCGCGGTGGGTGCCTGGGAGCCGACGACCTCGCCCGCTCCCACCGCGATGCGCAGCCGGACCTCGTCGACCTCCTGGAGCCCGAGGTCCTGGCGTGCGGTGCTGACCGGCACCAGCACCGCCCCCGACAGGTCGGCTCGTTCGCCGAGGTCCGCCAGGATCCCGATCACGGCATAGGCGGTGTCGCCGATGAAGATCGACGACTGTGTCTCGACGGTGGCGATGTTCAAGCGTCGCGCGGCGTCGGGACCGAGGACGACGGTCCGGTCCTGACGTTCCTCGCTACCCCGGTCGAAGAACCGCCCGGTGCCCACCGACCCGCGCACCGCGGAGATGAAGCCCGGTGACGTCGCCACCAGGTCGTAGTCGGGCCGCGCCCCCATCGACGGATCGGTGACGGCGACCCCCTGGATCGACGTGCCGGGCGGGAGGTCGACCACCGCCGCGAGGCCGGCCGCCTCCACACCGGCCAGCGGCGCCACGCGGTCCTCCGCGTCCCAGGGGATCACGCCGTTCGTGGCGTCCCCATCGGCCACGCTCTTGGCCGTGATCACCACCTGCGTCGCCGCGACCGCGTCGAACTGGCTGTCGATCTGACCGGATGCGGTGGCGGCCAGTCCCAGCGTCACCACCACCGAGGTGGTGCCCATCACCGTGCCCGCCATGGTGAGCAGGAGCCGGGCGGGCCTGCTCGCCACGCCGTAGAGCGCCTCGGTCACCAGGTCGCGCAGGGTGAAGCTGTCCCGGCGAGAGTGTCGCCACGCCGACAGCGACATGCCCCTCACCCGCCCGCACCGGTCGACTCGCCGATCAGCACCCGGTCCCCCGCCTTGAGGTCCGGGTCCGCTGAGACGATCTCCACGTAGCCCTGGGCGGCGAGACCGGTCTCGACCCTGACGAGCTGCCACTGACCATCGGCCTGCGCGATGCTGACCCGGGTCTCACCGCCGGGCCCGCTGGTCAGCGCCGCGAGGGGGACGGCGAGCACGTCACCACCGGTCGAGCTCACCGGGATGGTGACCCGCACATTGGCGCCGCGCAGTGCCGTCGCCGTCTCCGGCGCGAGCTCACCCACCGGATCCAGCCGGATCGCCACCTCGCCGCCCACCGACGACGACGCGGAGCCGGCGGAAGGCGCCGAGGTGTCCTGGGTCGACCCAGTTCCGGCATCGCCGGCACCAGCGCTGTCCGTCCCGGCATCGTCCGCACCGGTGTCGTCCGTACCGGTGTCGGCGTCCCCCGGTGTCGAGGGGTCGGACCCGGCCGTCTCACCCACGGCGCTCACCGTCAGGTCGACGTCCTGCCCGTCGACCGTGGTCCGGGCAGCCATCCCCACCGCGACCAAGGCGGCGCTCTCCGCCGGTAGCACCGCCTGGACGGTGAGAGCGGTGCTCGAGACGGACGCCACCGCCCCGGTCACGGTGTCACCGAGCGTGACGTTCACCTGATCGATCCTGCGCGGCAGGTCCTTCACCATGACGACCTCCGCGGCGGGGAGTCCGACCAGGACGGCCGAGCTCGCCTCCGCCACCTTGTCGCGGGCGCTGTCCAGGGCTGCCTGCGCACTGCGCAGGGCTGAGGTCTCCCGGCTCACGTCGGGTGCGGCGGTCGCCTCGTCCCGCCGAGCCCGGGCTTGGGCGACAGCACCCTGCGCCGCGACCACCTCGGACTGGCTGCAGGTGGCACCGGCCAGGGCGCACTGGTCCGCCAGTTCGGCGAGCGCCGCCTCCGCGACAGCGACCTGCGTATCGAGGTCGATGCGTTCCGAGGGGAGCATCCCGGCCGAGGCGTCGGCCACCGCAGCAGATGCCTCGACCACCGCCTGCTCCGCTGCTCGCTCCTCCTCCTGCGCGGCCTCCAGCGCGGACGCGGCGTCGGCGGGCGCCTCCGGCGCCGGGTAGCCGACGCGTGCGTACAGCGCCGTCACCGCCTCGGCCGTCTGCGCGTCGTAGACATCCGAATCCGGGTCGCCGGGGTCGATGCCGAGCGACAGCAGTGCTGCCTTGAGCTGCTGCACATCCGGGCCACTCATCTCCCACCCCAGGTCGCGATAGGTGGGGATGGCACCCGGCAGCACGATGACCGGTCGGCCCGTGACCTCCACAAGGACGGTCCCCGCCTGCACCTCGGCCCCGACGTCCGGAACCCGACCGGTGATCACCGACGGGCCGGAGGCCCGGTTCGTCATCAGGGTCAGTTGCTGCGGTTCGGCGAAGCTGCCGTCGCCACGTGCCGTCACCTCGTTGGTGATCACTCGGGTCCCGATCGGCACCGTGATCGGCTGAGGTTCGGGGGGTGCCGCGTCCGCCGCCGCCTGGCTCGGGGAGACGATGCGCGTACTGGCGAGCATGCCTCCACCGATGCCCGCGAGCGCCACCAGGACCAGCACGGCGACCGTCCTCAACTGCCGCGGCAGCCTGGAGACGCGGAAGCGGCCCCCCGCCCGCTCAGTCGTGCTCTCGCCCATCGTTTCTCTCCCTGCCCACAGCACCTCGTGCGAGGGACCTCCACCGCACAGCAGGTCGCACCATGTCGCGTGTCCGGATCGTGGGTGGACGGGGCCCTCCTGCCACGCCCACCCACGAGCTCAGGGGTGGACGCTCACCACCGGTTGCAGAAGTAGGTGCCGCTCAACGTGGTGCTGCTGGCGAACCAGATGCGACCCTTCACCTGATTTCCGTACTGGCCATCGACTCCGATTCCCTGGCTGCGCTGGAACCGCGTGACGGCGTTCTTGGTGCCGGAACCGAAGATCCCGTCGACCGCGATGCCATACCCTTCACACCCGCGCAGGGCGTTCTGCAACGCGCGAGCCCCGTTTCCGCTGTTCCCCTTGACGAGATAGCAGTCGGTGGAACCGTTGGTGCGCGAGGGAATCACCCGCGCATACATGCCCGCGCCTTCCGCTGCCCAGGTGACACACGGGGTATTCGCGGTGGCGGCTGTGCTGGCGCCAGCCCCGCCCACCAGAACCGCCCCGGCCATCACGACGGCAGCTGTCAGCGATCCGACGATCTTCCTCATTTCTCTCCCCTGTTTCGCCCGGCCCTCTTGTGCACGCCGGGAAGCTCAGCCCGTGCCTACGAGAGACCTGCGGCAGCCTCCATCGCCGCCAGCTCGTCACCCCTCCGGTCGACGAACTCCTGCTGCGCTGACCTCAGCGCAGCCGTGAAGCGTTCGACGTAGTCGGTCTCGGCTCGGCAGTCGAAGTCGGCCACCGCGATGGCGTGCTCCGCCTCGGTGCCGATGAGGGCCCGCTCGTCCTCGGGCAGGTCGGACGTCGCCGTCCCGACCTCCGACCAGTGCGCTGTGCCGTCCGCTCCCGTGATGACGGCGAGGTTCCAGCCCTCCATCGGCCCGGGAACCGATGGTGCTGGGTACCCGGCCGGCGCACCGACGTCGTACCCCGCCTCCTCCATGCAGCCGACCCATTCCTCATTGAGGTCGGCGACCGCCTGGTCGGTGTAGATGTCCCGCTGGACCAGCCTCTGCATCGCCATGATCAGCGGCTGGAACTGGACGGCTGCAGAGTCCGACACATCCGAGCGCGCCGGGAACTCCGTCTCGGAGCGGCCCTGACATCCACCGTCCTCAGCCGGATTCATGTCATCGGGGCCACGCGAGCCGGTCAGCGCCGCCATGTAGGCGGTCACGGCCTGGTCGCTGAGGCCCTCGATGTACTCGGCGTCGGCGTCGTCCACCAGGGTGGCGCCCTCATCGGCGCGATCGGGGTCGTCCTGGCCGTACCCGCGGGTCGCCACCGCGCTGCGATCCGCCGGGAGTTCGGGCACCGCGATCGCGTTCTCGAGCCAGGGATACGACGCCGACTCCGGCTCAGAGTAAGGGGCGGGGGTGTAGGTGAATCCCTCGGCCGCCATGCAGTCGGCGATGAATGCCTCACGCGAGGCGAACACGTCCTCGTCGACCCCTGATGAGCCCGCATCGTCCGCCAGCGTCGTGACGGCGGCACCGAACTGTGCGAACGGGAGTTCCGCGACCGTCGTCGCCAGGTTCGGCGCCATGCCGTCCTGTCCTGCGACGTCCGATGACGCGTTCGTGCCGGTCGTCGATGCGGTGGCGTCGCCCTGCGCGCCACATCCGGCCAGGACCGTGAGGAGTACAGCGCTCGCGGCGACGGATGCCGAGCGTGGGATGACGGACACGACCAAACTCCCTGCGTTGCGGATGGACGGGATGCGTTGACCCCGGGGTCGAGTGTTGGCATCGACCGGCTCGCGTCGCCCGCAAACGATCAGAGATGAGTGCCAGCCCGCGAGAAATGAGTGGTCTCGCACTGCCGTTGAGTGGCCGACACCCAGCGGGTGAGTGCCACCGCTGCTCCGGGCCGTGGAGAGCACCCGCGGGTCGTCACTAGGATCGCCCCATGTCCCACATCCTCAGCGCTGTCGCCTGGCCCTACGCCAACGGACCGCGCCACATCGGTCATGTCGCCGGATTCGGCGTTCCCTCCGACGTGTTCAGCCGGTACATGCGGATGTCGGGCCACGACGTGCTGATGGTGTCCGGCACCGACGAGCACGGGACGCCGATCCTGGTGCAGGCGGAGCAGGAGGGGGTCACCCCGCAGGCGCTCGCCGACCGGTACAACCGGGTGATCGTCGAGGACCTGACCCAGCTCGGCCTGTCCTACGACCTGTTCACCCGCACCACCACCCGCAACCACTACGCCGTGGTGCAGGAGATGTTCCGGACCGTGCACAAGAACGGGTACATGGTCGAGCGGACCACGATGGGCGCGATCAGCCCGTCCACCGGGCGCACGCTGCCGGACCGGTACATCGAGGGCACCTGCCCGATCTGCGGCTACGACGGTGCCCGTGGCGACCAGTGCGACAACTGCGGCAACCAGCTGGACGCGATCGACCTGATCAACCCGAAGAGCCGGATCAACGGCGAGACGCCGAAGTTCGTCGAGTCGAACCACTTCTTCCTCGACCTGCCCGCGTTCGTGGACGCCCTCGGCGACTGGCTGCGCTCGCGCACCAACTGGCGTCCGAACGTGCTGAAGTTCTCGCTGAACCTGCTGGACGACGTGCGGCCGCGGGCGATGACCCGGGACATCGACTGGGGGATCCCGGTGCCGCTGGAGGGCTGGGAGTCCAACCCGAGCAAGCGGCTGTACGTCTGGTTCGACGCGGTGATCGGGTACCTGTCCGCCTCGATCGAGTGGGCGCGGCGCAGCGGCGACCCGGACGCGTGGCAGCAGTTCTGGACCGACGGTGACGGCGAACGGGCCCTGTCCTACTACTTCATGGGCAAGGACAACATCACCTTCCACTCCCAGATCTGGCCGGCCGAGCTGCTCGGCTACGACGGTGGCGGGTCGAAGGGTGGCGCCCCGGGTCCGTACGGGAAGCTGAACCTGCCCACCGAGGTCGTCTCCAGCGAGTTCCTGACCATGGAGGGCAAGCAGTTCAGCTCCAGCCGCGGCGTGGTCATCTACGTGCGCGACATGCTGTCCCGCTACCAGCCGGACGCGCTGCGGTACTACATCTCCAGCGCCGGACCGGAGAACCAGGACGCGGACTTCACCTGGGCCGACTTCAAGCGGCGCACCAACGACGAGCTGGTCGCGGGCTGGGGCAACCTGGTGAACCGGACCGCAAGCATGGTGCACAAGAACTTCGGTGCGGTGCCCGAGCCCGGTCGCCGCGAGCCGGTGGACGAGGCGCTGCTGGCCCAGACCACCACCGCCTTCGGCCGGGTCGGCGAGTTGATCGGCAGCCACCGGCACAGGGCGGCGATCGGCGAGGCGATGCGGATGGTGCAGGAGGCCAACCGCTACGTGTCCGAGACCGAGCCGTGGAAGCTGAAGACCGACCCGGACCGGCTGGCCACCGTGCTGCACACCACGACGCAGGCGGTCAGCGACCTGAACACCCTGCTGTCGCCCTTCCTGCCGCACTCCGCGCAGCAGGTGCACGAGGCCCTGGGCGGCACCGGCACCATCTCCCCGCTGCCCCGGATCGAGGAGGTCACCGACCTCGACGACCCGAGCCGCGAGTACCCGGTGATCACCGGGGACTACTCGGCGGTCCCGGCGTGGGAGCCGCGTGCCGTGGTGCCCGGCACCCCGGTGGCGAAGCCGACCCCGGTGTTCACCAAGCTGGACGACGACATGGTCGAGGCCGAGCTCGATCGCCTGCGTCAGGGCTGATGTCCCGCAAGAACCGGGATCGTGGCTGGGCGGACGCCCCGGAGGCGCTGCCCAGCCCGGTCCCGGACAACCACACCCACCTGGAGTCGGTGCTCGGGGTCCAGGCGGAGCCCGGTCCGCGCACCCTGGACGACCACCTGGAGCTCGCGGCGTCGGTCGGTGTGCCCCGGATGGTGCAGGTCGGGTGCGATCTGGAGTCGGTGGCCTGGACCGACGCGGTGCTGCGCGCCGATGCCGGTGACCCGGGCGCCGACGGCCCGGTGCCGATGACCACCCGACGCGGTGTCCTGCTCGGTGCGATCGCGATCCACCCCAACGAGGCGGTGCTGCACGCCGGGGTGCGGGAGACGGCGCCGGACGGACTCGACCCCGACCCGCAGCCGTGGCACGACACGTCGCTGGCCGATGCCCTGGCCACCGTCGAGCGCGTCGCCCGCGCCAACCCCCGGGTCCGCGCGATCGGCGAGACCGGGCTGGACTACTTCCGCGCCGGTGAGCGCGGTCGTGCGGTGCAGCGCGAGGCGTTCCGGGCCCACATCGCCCTGGCGAAGGAGCTCGGCCTGGCGTTGCAGATCCACGACCGGGACGCGCACGACGACGTGGTGGAGCTGCTGCGGCGGGACGGTGCCCCGGAGCGCACCGTCTTCCACTGCTTCTCCGGCGGCCCGGCGCTGGCCGAGGTCTGCGCGCAGGAGGGGTGGTTCGCCTCGTTCGCCGGTCCGGTGACCTTCGGTGCGAACGACGAGCTGCGGGCGGCGCTGCGGGTGCTGCCGGTCGAGCAGGTCATGGTCGAGACCGACGCGCCGTACCTGACCCCGCATCCGATGCGGGGGCGCCCGAACGCCCCGTACCAGCTGCCGCTCACGGTGCGCCGGATCGCGGCGGAGCTGAACCAGGACCTCCGGACCCTGTGCGAGACGCTGACCCGGACCACCGAACGGGTGTACGGCAGCTGGTAGGCCCGTGGCAGCACGGTCCGGGCTTCCCCGTCGGTCACGAATCGGTTACGGTCATCGTCAGTCAACCCTCCTTACCCCCCTTGGAGACCTGCGCGTGGCCACCCCCGCCGAGTCCGCCGAACACGCTCGACTGCGTTCCGAGTCGACCCATCGGCAGGACCGTCCGAACCGCCTGGTGCGGTGGGGTGCTCAGGCGGCGGTGCTGGTGCTGGCGGCCGGTGCGACCACTGCCTTCGTCGGACTGCACAAGACGGTCACCGTCGAGGTGGACGGTCAGCCGGTCGAGGTGAACGCCTTCGGCCGGACGGTCGGCCAGGTGCTCGCCAGTGGGGACATCAGCGTCGGTGAACACGACCTGGTCGCCCCCGGCCTGGACGAGCAGGTGCGGGACGGTGCGGAGATCGTGGTCCGGCACGGTCGGCAGATCGACGTCGAGGTGGACGGCGAGCAGCAGACGGTCTGGACCACGGCGCTGACCGTCGGTGAGGCCGTGGACGACCTGGGGCTGCGCGACACGGACACGCTGACCTCGGCCTCGCGGTCGTCGTCGGTGGAGCGGGACGCGGTCCTGCGGGTCTCCACCCAGAAGACCATCCACCTCGCGGTCGACGGTCAGGTGATCGACGGTGTGACCAGTGCCGGGACCGTGCGGGACGCCCTGCGCGACATCGGCCTGGTCCTGAACGAGGGCGACCGCGTCTCGGTGCCGCTGGACGCCACGGCCACCGACGGGCTCGTCGTCATGGTGACCCGGGCCGCCACCTCCGGCGAGACCGTCACCGAGGCGATCCCGTTCGAGGAGCAGGAGGTCGAGGACCCGACCCTCGCGAACGGCACCCGCAAGGTGGAGACCGCCGGCAAGGCCGGGGTGCGCACCACGACGTACAGCACGGCGGTGATCGGCGGCGCGGTGGTCGAGCGTCAGGTGGTCGCCTCCGCCGTCACCGTCGAACCGGTCACCCAGATCGTGAAGGTCGGCACCATGGAGGTGTCCGCCAACGTGAACGTCACGCCGGGCAGTGCCCAGGAGCTCGGCAAGACGATGGCCGCCGAGCGCGGGTGGGGCGACGACCAGTTCGCCTGCCTGCTCCAGCTCTGGAACAAGGAGAGCGGCTGGCGGGTCGACGCGGAGAACACCTCCTCGGGTGCGTACGGCATCCCGCAGGCGCTGCCCGGATCGAAGATGGCCAGCGTCTCCGCCGACTGGCGCACCAACCCCGCGACCCAGATCACCTGGGGTCTGAACTACATCGCCGGCCGCTACTCGACCCCCTGCGGCGCCTGGTCAGCCTCCCAGTCCAAGGGCTGGTACTGAGGTTCCTTAGCTCACAGAGCTGAGATCGAGGGTTGGCAACACATCACGAATAGGTTACGTTTTCACGTCGTTCGTGCTTGCCGCGGACATCGGCTTCCAGCAACGGGAGTCGGACAGCCGGATCGGGGATCCGGGACCCGCGTGATCGGCAGCGCCCTCCAGCTGCCGACACCGCCAGGACCGATCCGGTCACGGCAGCGTGAGCCCCCGTCACCCGTGCCCGGGACCGTCGTCGTCTGGACCCCAGTGACCTCTGCCAGCCGTATGGGTGCGCGCCTCAGTGCCGCCACCACCTCCCTCCGCGACCGGATCGTCCGCAACACCAGCGAGCCGGACCCCCAGAACCCCCAGCAGACCCGCCCGCGCCGCCACCGCGGCCGCGTGATCGCCGCCGCCACCGCCGTGGTCGTGCTGGCATCCGGCGGCGTCGCCGTGGCGGACGCGCACAAGACCGTGACCCTGGACGTCGACGGGGTGTCCACCACCGTGTCGACCTTCTCCGGCAGCGTCGACGGCCTCCTCGCCGAGCAGGGCCTCGAGCTCGGTGCCCGGGACACCGTGACCCCCGGCGGGGCGCTGCAGGACGGCGTCGCCATCGAGGTGCGGCACGCCCACCAGATCGTGATCAACGCCGACGGGGCCGAGCAGCAGGTGTGGACCACCGCGCTCACCGCCGACGAGGCGCTCACCATGCTGGCCAGCCGCGGCGGCGACGTCCGTCTGGTCGCGAACCGCTCGAACTCCGGTCGCCCCGACCTGTCCCTGGACCTGACCCTGAACGGTCCGGCCGAGGTGCAGGTGGACGGCCAGACCCAGACCGTCGACGACGGCAGCACCACGGTGGCCGAGGCGCTGGACCACCTGGGCGTCGTGCTGCAGCCGCTGGACCGGGTGTCCGTCACCCGCGCCGCGAACGACACCGTGACCGTCGTGGTCAACCGGGTCGTGGTGCAGGACGTCACCACCACCAGCGAGGTCCCGTTCGGCGCCACCGAGCAGGAGGACCCCTCGCTGTACCAGGGCACGAACAAGGTGACCACCGCCGGCGTCCCCGGCGTGCGCACCCTGGTCGAGCGGGTGACCACGGTGGACGGTCAGGAGACCGCCCGCGAGTCGCTCTCCGACGAGGTGACCCAGGCGCCGGTCGACCAGGTGACCAACGTGGGCACCAAGGTCCGTCCGGCCCCCAAGCCGAAGGCGGCGGCTCCGGCCGCTTCCTCCGCCGGGACCCCCGCCGTCGGCGGCGGCGACGCTGCCGGTCTGAACTGGGGCGCCCTGGCCGCCTGCGAGTCCGGTGGCAACGCGTCCATCGTCTCCGCGAACGGCAAGTACCACGGGCTGTACCAGTTCTCGGTCAGCACCTGGCAGTCGGTCGGCGGTGCGGGTCTGCCCTCCCAGGCGTCCGCCGAGGAGCAGACCGCCCGCGCCCAGGCGCTCTACAACCGCTCCGGCGCCGGTCAGTGGCCGGTCTGCGGTTCGCGCCTGTTCGGCTGAGCAGCCAGTAGGCTCAGTCCCCATGAGTGAGAGCAACGGCCCCGTCGCAGCAGCGGCGGGGCCGTTGCTCGGTCCGGCGGAGATCCGCGAGCTGGCCGAGCGCGCCGGGGTGCGACCGACCAAGACCCTGGGGCAGAACTTCGTGCTGGACGGCGGCACCGTGCGCAAGATCGTGCGCGGCGCCGACATCGTGGCCGGGGAGCGGGTCGTCGAGGTCGGCCCCGGACTCGGGTCGCTGACGCTCGGCCTGCTGGAGGCCGGTGCCGATCTGGTCGCGGTGGAGATCGACCCGGTGCTCGCCGGGCTGCTGCCGGACACCGTGCGTCGACACGTCCCGGGCGCGACGGTGACCACCGTGGACCTGCCCGCCACCGAGGCCGAGCCCGCCACCCTCACCCTGGTGCGCGGGGACGCGCTGGACGTGCGCGCCCTGCCCGGGCGACCGCCCACCGCGCTGGTCGCCAACCTGCCGTACAACGTGTCGGTGCCGGTGCTGCTCGGCTTCCTGGAGCACTTCCCCAGCCTGGAACGGGTGCTGGTGATGGTCCAGGCCGAGGTCGCCGACCGCCTCGCCGCACCCCCCGGCAGCCGGACCTACGGTGTCCCCTCCGCCAAGACCGCCTGGTACGCCGAGGCTCGCCGCACGGTCACCGTCGGTCGCAGCGTGTTCTGGCCGGTCCCGAACGTCGACTCCGCACTGGTCCGCCTGGACCGTCGCACCCCGCCGACCACCACCGCCACCCGCGAGCAGGTCTTCGCCGTGGTGGACGCCGCGTTCGCCCAGCGGCGCAAGATGCTGCGCGCCGCGCTGGCACCGCTCGCCGGAGACACCGCCACCGCCACCGCGGCGATCGAGGCCGCCGGAGTGGATCCGCAGGCGCGCGGCGAGTCCCTGGACATCACCGCCTTCGCCCGGGTCGCCGAGCAGCTGCCCGCCGAGGCCCTGGTGCACCGCGGCCCGGCTCCGACCCGACGGCGGCGCTGACCCGCCATCCGCCATCGACTCGGCACCGCGGGACGTCACCCCCGACGGTGGCCGGTGGACGCGACCGGACCGGGTGGACCTGGCACAGTGGGGGCCGTGACCGACCTGCGACTCGCCCGCCGTGAAGTGCGGGTCCGTGCGCCCGGGAAGGTCAACCTCTCGCTGCGGGTCGGACCGCGTGACGACGACGGGTATCACCGGCTCAGCACCGTCTTCCAGGCGGTCTCCGTCTTCGAGGAGATCGCAGCCCGACCCGCCGACGACCTGCGGGTCAGCGTCCTCGGGCCGGAGGCTCACCGGGTGCCGACCGGCGACGACAACCTCGCGCTGCGCGCCGCCCGCCTGCTCGCCGCCCACACCGGGGTCGACGACGGCGTGCACCTGCGGATCACCAAGACGGTGCCGGTGGCGGGCGGGATGGCCGGCGGCTCTGCCGATGCCGCGGCCGCGCTGGTGGCCTGTGACGCGTTCTGGGGCACCGGACTGCCGCGCGAGGAGCTCGCCGAGCTGGCGGCCACCCTCGGCGCCGATGTGCCGTTCCTGCTGATGGGTCAGATCGCGGTCGGCACCGGGCGGGGCGACGTGCTGACCCCGGCGCTCGGTCGCGGCGACTACCACTGGGCGTTCGGGGTCCGCGCGCAGGGCCTGTCCACGCCGGCGGTGTTCGACGCCTTCGACGCGCTCTACCCGGACCCGCAGGTGCCGGACCTCGACTCGGAGGTCGCCCTGATGCAGGCGCTGCGGGCGGGTGACCCGGTGGCGGTGGGCGCGCTGCTGCACAACGACCTGCAACAGGCGGCCGTCGAGCTGTGCCCGGAGCTCGTCGAGACCCTGGCGGTCGCCGAGGATGCCGGTGCCCTCGGGGTGGTGGTCTCCGGTTCCGGACCGACGGTCGCCGCCCTGGGCCGTAGCCGTCAGCACGCGCTGGCCCTGGCCGCCGCGATGACTGCCGCGGGGGTGGTCGACTCGGTCCTGACCGCCTCCGGTCCGGTGACCGGCGCTCGGGTACTGCCGGGGTCGGACGCGCTCTAGGCCCTGCCCCGGGCCGCCAGCGACACCGCGTACAGCTCGCGCTTGGCGACGCCGGCCGCCTGCGCCACCTCTGCCACCGCCTCCTTCAGCCGGTCCCCGGCATCGACCCGCGCCAGGACCTCCGCGACCAGCGCCGCCTCGGAGACCTCGACGACATCCGGAGCGCCGCCGACCACCACCGCGATCTCGCCCCGCACCTCGCCCTCGGTGGCCCACGCGGTGAGCTCGCCCAGGGTGCCGCGCCGGACCTCCTCGTAAGTCTTGGTCAACTCCCGGGCGACCGCGGCCGGGCGGTCGGCACCCAGGGCGTCCCGCAGGTCGGCCAGCATGGCCGCGAGCCGGTGCGGCGCCTCGAAGAACACCATCGTGCGCGGCTCACGGGCCAGCAGGGCGAAGCTGCGGGCGCGCTCCCCCGGCTTGCGCGGAGCGAAGCCCTCGAAGCAGAACCGGTCGGTGGGCAGACCGGACAGCGCGAGCGCGGTCAGCACGGCGCTCGGCCCCGGCACCGCGGTCACCGGGAGCCCGGCCGCCACCGCCGCCGCGACCGCGCGGAACCCGGGGTCGGAGACCGCGGGCATCCCGGCGTCGCTGACCACCAGCACCGTCGACCCGGCCGCCACCGCTGCCAGCAGTTCGCCGACGGTCGCCTGCTCGTTGTGCTCGTGATGGCTCAGGACCCGGCCGGTGATCTCCACCCCGACCCGGGCCGCCAGCGCGCGCAACCGACGGGTGTCCTCCGCCGCGATCACCTCGGCCTCCGCCAGCAGCCGCCGCAGCCGGGGCGACGCGTCCTCGGCATTGCCGATCGGGGTCGCCGCGAGGATCAGTCGGCCGGGGGTGGGAGCGTTCACCGACCCAGCCTGCCACGTGTGGGGTGAGTACCCATCCACGGGACCTACCATGACCAGCGTGTCGCCGACCGAGGACCCGCAGCAGGCCCACCCGCCGCAGCACGCCGCACCCGCCCCGCTGGCCGAGGCCTCCGTCCCGGTGGACGACGCCCGGTCGGCCGATGACGGTGCCGCGCCGTCATCGGAGCCGGATGCCCTGCCGACCGTGGACCGGCTGCGCCTCGCCCTGCTCGGGTCGCGAGCCCTGACCCTGAACGCCACCCGTCGCGCCCGGCTCACCGGCTGGCTCTGGCCGCTCGCCGTCACCCTGCTCGCCGGGGTGCTGCGATTCTGGCGGCTGGGCACCCCGCACGAGCTGGTCTTCGACGAGACCTATTACGTCAAGCAGGGCTGGTCGCTGCTGCAGCTCGGCTACGAGGGCAAGTGGGCCGACGGCGCCGACGCGTTGTTCGCCGCGGGGGACGGATCGGCACTGGGCACCACCGCCGAGTACGTGGTGCACCCGCCGGTCGGCAAGTGGCTGATCGCGCTCGGCATGCAGCTCGGCGGCGGCATCGACTCTTCCGCTGCCTGGCGACTGTCCACCGCGGTCCTGGGCACGCTCGCGGTGCTGATGGTGGCGCGGATCGGCCGTCGACTGTTCGGCTCCACCCTGCTCGGCACCCTGGCCGGCCTGCTGATGGCGGTCGACGGCGAGGCGATCGTGCACTCTCGGACCGGGCTGCTGGACAACACGGTGATGTTCTTCGCGCTGGCCGCCTTCGGCGCGCTCCTGCTGGACCGGGACCAGGCACGACGCCGCCTGGCCGAGCGCACCGCGACCGTGCTGGACGGTGGCGGCACCCTGGGCTGGGGACCCTCGCTCGGCTGGCGGTGGTGGCGGCTGGCGGCGGCGGTGCTGCTCGGGCTGTGCATCGGCACCAAGTGGTCCGGCCTGTACTTCCTGGCGGTGTTCGGTCTGCTCAGCGTGGCCTGGGACGCCACCGCCCGCCGGATCGTCGGGGTGCGGGAGTGGGGGCTGGCCACCCTGGTCAAGGATGCGGTCCCTGCCGGATTCCTGATGGTGCTCACCGCCGCCGGGACCTATCTCGGTACCTGGTCCTCCTGGTTCGCGCACCCGAACGCCTACCTGCGGCAGTGGGCCGCCGAGCACCCCGGGGAGGGCGTCACCTGGCTGCCGGACCCGCTGCGCTCCTTCTGGAAGTTCCACACCGACATGTGGCACTTCCACACCACCCTGACCAGCGAGCACACCTATGCGGCCAAGCCCTGGGGCTGGATCCTGCAGTGGCGGCCGACCTCGTTCTACTACCCGAAGTCGGTCTCCGGGCTGAGCGGCACCGAGGCGCAGGCGGCCTGTGGTGCCGAGCGCTGCTCCCAGGCCGTGACGTCACTGGGCAACCCGGTGCTGTGGTGGCTGGGTGCGGTGGCCATCGTGGTCGCGGTGATCTGCCTGGTCCGGCTGCGCGACTGGCGGGCCGGCGCCGTGCTCTCCGGCATCGTCGCCGGCTGGCTGCCCTGGTTCCAGTACGCCGAGCGGACGATCTTCACCTTCTACTCGATCGCCTTCACCCCGTGGGTGGTGCTCACCCTGGTCTATGTTCTCGGGCTGCTGATCGAGTCACCCGACCCGGACCGACGACGCCGCGGTCTGGTGGTCACGACGGCGGTGGTGACGGTGATCGTGTCGATCAGCGCGTTCTTCTACCCGATCTGGACCGCCTGGGTGGTGCCCTACGACTTCTGGCACATCCACATGTGGCTGCGGTCCTGGATCTGACTCACGCACCGAGCAGGGCGGCCGGGACCACCGCAATCCCATCGGCGCGACGGTAGGCGTCCCGACCAGTCGTGACCACGACGGCGTCCAGCAGGTCGGGTCCGATCTTGTCCCGCAACCAGCGCAGGTGCCGGACATCCTGATCGGTCACCGTGCTGGCCAGTTTCACCTCGATCGCCACCACACGCCCATCCGGTCGGCGGACGATGAGGTCGACCTCGTGATCGCCGTTCCGGGTGCGCAGATGCTGCACCGTCGCACCGCTGATCTGCGCGTACACCTGCACGCTCATGGCGATCAGGTGTTCGAACAGCGCACCGAGCAGAGTGCCCCGCCGCAACTCCGGTGCCGGACCGGTCGTGCCGGCCAGCAGCGCATCGGCGTCCACCCCCAGCAGGCGCGCGGCCAGTGCCGGGTCAGCCAGCTGGTGCTTGGGTGAGCGGCTGAGCCGGTCGAGGTCATTGGTTCCCGGTGCCCACGCGTCGAGCGAGTCGATCAGCCACAGACTTTCCAGCACCTCGCGATACGCGGTCGTCGTCGACCGAGCGGGCTTGTCGGATTGCCCCGGAGTCGCCGCGTCGAGGATGGCGTTATAGCTGGTCGTACCGCTGGTCGCTGCGGCGAAAGCTCGCAACCAGGCGCGCAGAGTCTGGGGTCGACGTACGTTCAACCCTTGCTCGGCAAACTCTCGCTCGACCACGGCGTCGAGGTAGGCGTCCAGACGCATCCCGCGCACCCGCGGCGAGCTCGTGCGGATGCCGGGGAATCCGGAGGCGACGATCTCTTCGACGTAGTCGGTCAGCCCGAGGGAGGTGCTCCCGGCCGGATCGGCGTGGCCGGTGAGCAGGTCCCGGAGTCGCACGGTGGTCGGGCCGAGTATGCGTTCGGCGAGACTGAGCGGCCGCATCCGCAGAGTGACGATGCGTCCGGCCCCGGAATGCACGGGAGCGCCGATCGGTACCGCCGAGCCCGCCAGCAGATAGCGTCCGGGCATGCTGCGGGCATCGACGTCCCGTCGGATGAGGTCCCAGAGCGCGGGCTGTCGCTGCCACTCGTCCACGAACACGGGGGCTGATGCCGCGGTGATCACCTGCGGTTCGGCGCGGACCAGTTCGGCATCGGCCGGATCGTCCAGGGTGAAGACGGTTTCGGCCCGTTGGCGCGCAGTAGCGGTCTTGCCGACACCTTTCGGCCCTTGCAGCGCGAGCGCGGGGATCTCCGGCTGGATCTCGTCCAGGAGTTCGTCGATCGTCCGAGGACAGTAGCTCTCCACGCTGTCTACGCTACCGTTCGCAGTTGGCGGACGCTACCGTTAGCAGGCCATCTACGCTACCGATCGCCGACCTTTTGCGATACCGATCGCCGACTTAGAGGCCTCACCATTGAGCCCCGTCCTCCGGGTGGAAGGCGATCCCCCGGGCGCGCCAGTCGTCACCCTGCGCCGCCACCCGCACCGCGAAGTCCTCCCACCCGCGCGCCTCGGCCGGGGTCCACGCCACCTCGGCCACCGCGGCGAGTCGGGGCAGCAGCATCGTGGTCAGCTCGTCCAGGGTGCGCAGCGTCTCGGTCCACACCGCCGCCTCCACCCCGATCACGGCGTCCTCGGGCAGTCCGGCGATCAGGGTCGTCGGCTCCCAGTCGTAGGCATCGCGCAGGGAGACGTACCCGGCCCAGTGCAGGCCGAGCGGGAAGCCCTCGTGATACTGCATGTCCAGGTAGGCACGCGAGCCCGGGGACATCAGCAGCTTCGCCCCGGCGCGGGCCGCCGTCACGAAGGGGGTGACGTCCTCGCGCGGGTCCCAGAACTGGACCACGGTGCCCGGCTCCAGGGGCGTCGTGGCGATCTCCTGCCAGCCGACCACCCGCTTGCCCGCGTCCCGGACCGCCGCGGCCGCCATCGCCACCAGCCGCGCGTACTCGGCCGGCTCCATGGTGTGCACCTCGTCGCCACCAATGTGCAGGTACTCGCCCGGCGTCATCGCCGCCAGGTCGCCGAAGACGTCGCGCAGGAACGGTTCGGTCGCCGGGAGGTCCGCCGCCAGCTTGCTGAACCCGACCTCGATGCCGGTGTAGACATCCGCACCGGCGCCGTCCGGGGTCAGCTCCGGCACCGCGTGCAGGGCGGCGTTCACGTGCCCGGGCACGTCGACCTCGGGCACCACCCGGATCCCGCGCAGCGCCGCGTAGTCGATCAGTTCCCGGTAGTCGTCGGCGGTGAGGAACCCACCCGGGTCGCCGTCGACCGCAGTCGCCCCGGAGCGCGCCGCCAGCTCCGGCCGACCGGGCAGGTCGATCCGCCAGCCCTGGTCGTCGGAGAGGTGCAGGTGCAGCACGTTCAGCTTGTGCTCGGCCATCAGGTCGACCACCAGGCGCAGCTCCGCCGGCCCGAAGAAGTGCCGGGCGATGTCCACGCTCAGTCCCCGCCAGCCGAAGCGCGGCGCATCCTCGATCCTCCCGGCGGGAACCTCCGGCCCCGCTTGCCGGACCACCTGGCGCAGCGTGGCCAGCCCGTGCCACAGCCCGGCCGGATCGGATGCCTCGACCAGCACACCGTCGGCCGCGATCGACACGGTGGACGACTCGGCGGCACCACCCTCGACCAACCGGAACTCGACCGACGGTCCGCGGCCGCCCACGGTGAAGGGTCGGCCGGTGGCCTCGGTCAGCCGGGTCGCGGCGAGCGCGCCGAAGTCCGCCTGGTCAGCCGCCACCAGGACGGCTCCGCCGTCACCGATCACGAACGGGTCGTCCGCCGTCCACACCACGGAGCGCGGCAGCGGGACGAGGGCGATCGGAGCAGGCACGGGGAGACCTCCAGGGTGGCGACGATGCGGCCCTAGTCTGCCCAGCTCAGGGGTGCCGTGGCAGCTCGCACCGCCCTGGTCCTGCACAGCGCGACCATCGTCGCCGCCCCCGCCGACCCCGCACGCCGGGTCGGTCGCGCCCTGCACACGGAGGACGGTGCACGGCGTACCGGCCCGGGTGTGAGCGCCGCTCGGCCCGAGCCCTCGGCGCACACCGGGTCCGGCCCGCGGGGCGCCACCGCCTCGGCGAACTGGGCGCGTCGGGTCAGGCTCGCGGCGCCCACCGGCTCACGCCCGCGGGGCCACCACAGCCGCATCGGGCTCGCCCGCCGCCAACCGCCGGGCGATCACGGCGCAGGTCGCCAGCTGCAACTGGTGGAAGACGATCACCGGCAGCGCCACCCCGGCCGCCGCCACCGGACCGAAGAGCACACTCGCCATCGGCAACCCGGTCGCCAGCGACTTCTTGGAGCCACACATCAGCAACGCGATCCGGTCGGCGCGATCCAGGCCGAGCAACCGACCACCGGTCCAGGTCAGGGACAGCATCGCCGCCAGCAGCAGGGCACAGACCACGACCAGCACCACCAGGACGCCCACGGTCAGCCCGTCCCACACCCCGGAGACCTGCGCCTCCGACACCGAGGAGTAGGCGACCAGCAGGATCGTGCCCCGGTCGGTGAGCAGCGTGACGATCCGGTGGGACCGCACCCAGTTCCCGATCTTCGGCTGGAGCAGCTGCCCGACCACGAAGGGCAGCAGCAGTTGCAGCAGCGTCGACCCGGCCGAACCACCCACCGGACCACCGGCCCGGGACATGATCAGCCCGACCAGCAGCGGGGTGAGCACGATGCCGAGCACGTTCGACACCGTGGCGCCGCAGATCGCCCCGGCGATGTTGCCCCGCGCGATCGAGGTGAAGACCACCGACGACTGGATGGTGGAAGGCAGCAGCGACAGGTACAGCAGGCCGGTCTGCAGGTCACCCGGCAGCACCGACTCCGGCAGCAGCTGGACGGCGATCCCCAGCAGGGGGAACAGCAGATAGGTCGCCGCAAACATCCCGCCCTGCAACCGCCAGTTGCGCAGCCCCGCCCACACCTCGGTGGTGGACATCCGCGCGCCGTAGAGGAAGAACAGCAGCACCACAGCGACCGTGCTGACCCGGTCCACCCCGGTCGCCACCGCGCCGGTCGCCGGGAGGAGCAGTCCGAGGACGAACACCGCCACGATCATCACGACCAGCGGGTCGACCCACTTCTTGACGGCGGTCCAGGCGACTCTCACCGCGACAGTCTGCCAGCTCAGCGCGTGACGTCGTAGCTCAGGTGCGCGAACTGCCCGAAGCGCTGCACATCCCGTAGCACCAGCCGATCCGGGCCGATCCGTCGGGGCAGCAGCGGCATCCCCGCGGGGAGCGTCGCCGGGGCGTAGGTCAGTTCCAACCGGTCCAGCGCCCCCGCGTCGTCGAACTGCCCGACCAGGTCGCCGCCGCCGATCAGCCAGATGTCCCGTTCCCCGGCCAGCGCGCGGATGCTCGGCAGCGCGTCGGCGACCGGTCCCCGCACGAAGCGCACGTCGGCGCCCTCGGGCACCGGAAGCTCCCGGCTGGTGAAGACCACCATCGGCCGGGCGCCGTAGTAGCTCGGCCACTTCTCCGGGTGGGCGAGCAGGTCCTCCTCCCGCAGCACCCACTCGTAGGTGCTCGATCCACTGACCAGGACCCCGATCCCCGCCAGGAACGCCTCGTGGTCGGGTCCCTCGGACTCGACGGCGAACAGCCAGGACAGTGAGTGGTGCTCGTCGGCGAGCTGTCCGGTCAGGGTGGTGGCGGTGGAGTACACGACGCTGGTCATACCGCGACGGTACGACCGGGCACCGACACTCAGCGCAGGTCGATGAAGGCCGACATCCCGCTGATCTCCAGCACCGAGCGCACCGAGGGCCGGGCACCGATCACCGTCAGCGGCGACGATCCGGTGCGCTGCCGGTCCAGCACCAACGCACCGATCACCCCGAGCGCCGAGGAGTCCGCGAAAGTCACCTCGGACATGTCGACCTCGGACACACCCGTGAGCACCTCGCCGAGCCGGGTCGGGTCGTCGGCCACCCCGAGCAGCGTGCGCAGCCGGGACACGACCGCCAGATCGACCTCCCCGATCATCACCAACCGGTGCGGCTGAGCGTCGTCGGACCGGATGGTTCCGGCTCCGTCACCGGTGGAGAGGGAGGTCATAGGTTCCAGTATCACTGATGGGTCGGACAACGAACGACGAAGGCCCGAAACCGAAGTTCCGGGCCTTGCGCCTGCGGGTGGAGCTAGGGGGATTCGAACCCCCGACCTTCTCATTGCGAACGAGACGCGCTACCAACTGCGCCATAGCCCCGCGAAGCGGTCATCAGCCTAGCACCCGTGCGGGGTGGTCGACGACACCGCGGCACTCAGTTCACACCGGCTCACTCGCCCGCTGCTCGGCGGCGGGCGAGCACGGCGTTCAGGTCGATGGACCCGGTGGGCTCGTCCTGCACGGTCGCGGTCGCGGCAGCCGGGACCGCCGGGTCGGCAGCCCCGTCCACCCGTCGCGCCGCCGTCTCGGCCGGGGCCGCGGCGGTCTCGGCGGCCGGGGCTGCCGTGGTCTCCGCGGCGGGCTGGGCGGCAGGGCCTGCCGTGGTCTCCGCGGCGGGCTGGGCGACCGTGCGGGCAGGACGCACGGCGGTCGAACCCTCGACCTCACCCAGCGGGGCGGGCTCGCGCCGCGGCGCACGCGGCTTGGTGGTGTAGGTCGGCCGGGGCACGTCCACCGGCGACCATGTGGCGTCGGCGTCGGCGTCGGTGACCTTCTTCGCCGTCGGGTCGGCGGTCTTCCGGTCGTTCACCCGCGGCATGGCCTGCGTGGCGTCCACCGATGCCCGCACCGCCCGGCCCGAGGCACCCACCCGGCCCGGCCGTGGCGCGCGCACCACGGGGGTGGCGGCCTCCTCGATCCGGCGCTGCCACTCGATCTCGGCGGCCTCGCCCTGGACGACGGCCCGCCGGCCGAGCACCAGCACGGAGCCGAGGACGACGGTCGGCACGAGCGCGACCAACAGCGGGACGGCGGTCACGGCACCGACCACCCACGCGACGACCGTCAGTGCGGACAGCGCGGTGGCCAGGACGCCACGTCGGCGGGCGGCGGCACCGCGGCGCGCGGTGGCGGCGGCATGCGCGGCCTTCAGCTGCGCGACCTTGCGGGCAGCGTCGGCTCCCATGCCCTCCGCGGTGGTGTGCGGTCGGTCCATGTCGCGTCCCTCGTTCCCGATCCGGGCTCCGGTGCCCCTGTGCAGCAGGGCCGTCCTCTTCTGTGGTGACCCGCAGTCCGGACGGATCCCCCGGACTGCGTTGTCGGATCGGAGCCGGCGCCGCGACCCCACCGGACCGCTGACCGCCAGCACCCGCAACGCCGCCGAATACCTGTCATCGGTCCGCGACTCGAGCATCTGTTGCCGGTGCCGCAGTTTGTGCGGCACCAGGTACGCGATCCACAGGGCGATCACCGCGAGGACGGCGGGCCCGGCGAATGCGTACACCCCCTGACGGTAGGTGGACCATGCGCGGCGGGCTCGGAGCGTCCACGGCGTGTCGACGGGGTAATCACACCCGTGTAGTTCACTCCCCGGCCGTGGGCGACGAGTCCCGCGTGGACTGGGTGCGTCGCCAACGGGCCAGCAGTCCGGCGGGAACGTCCTCGGTGGTCAGCGCGAAGGTCCGGTGGTCGCACCAGCGTCCCTGGATGTGCAGATAGCGCTCCCGCACCCCTTCGTCCCGGAATCCGAGCTTCTCCACCACCCGCAGGGAGGGCGCGTTCTCCGGGCGGATGTTGATCTCCACCCGGTGCAGGCCCAGCGGTCCGAAGCTGTGATCGGTCGCCATCGCCACCGCGGTCGGGATGATGCCGCGCCCGGCGACGTGCTCGGAGACCCAGTAGCCGATGGACGCCGAGTGCAGCGACCCGTAGGTGATGCTGGAGACGGTCAGCTGCCCCACCAGCTCCCCGGCGTACTCCACCGCGAACGGCAGCGAACTGCCCTCACGTGCCTGCCGGTCGAGGGTCCGCACGAACTGCCCGAAGGTCGGGCGGCGACCCGTCACGGGCACCGGCGACGTGGCGTCCCAGCGTTCGAGCCACCCGGCGTTCAGTGCGCGCAGGTGCATCCACGGCGCCTCGTCCTGCCGCCGGAGCGGTCGAAGCAGGATCTGCCCCTCGCGCAGTTCGACCGGCCAGCTCCGGGACGACATCACCCCTCCAGCACCAGGCACGGCACCGACTGGCCGACCTCCACCGCCGTGTCCTGCTCGCCCACGACGGCCAGGGCGTTGGCCCGCGCCAGCCCGCCGATCGACCACTGGCCCGGATCCCCCACCGGCGACATCCGGTAGCCCTCGGTCGGCGATCCCGAGACCGCGACCGGCACGAACTGCCGCACGCCCGCCGGGGACGACCAGCCCTGGTCCGCCACCGCACGCACCGAGGGCCGGAACAGGTCGGTGTGCCCGGCCATCGCCCGCAGCGCCGGCCGCACGAACAGCTCGAAGCCCACCATCGAGGCCACCGGGTGTCCCGGCAGCGCGAAGAACGGCACCGCCCCCGACCCACCGCCCACGGTCCCGAACCCCTGCCGGAAACCGGGGGTCATCGCCACGTGGTCGAAGCGCACCGTGCCCAGCGGTGCCAGCACGTCGGCCAGGGTGTCCTGCGCGTACTCCGAGAGCCCACCGGTGGTCACCAGCACGTCTGCGCGGACCAGCTGGTCCTCCAGTGCCTCCCGCAGCAGCGCCCGGTCGTCGGAGACCGCACCGACCCGCACCGGGGTGCCACCGATGTCCCGGACCGCGACCTCCAGGGCGTGCCCGGCCGACTCGAAGACGCCGCCGTCCCGGCCCGGGGCACCCGGTTCGACCAGCTCGGAACCGATCGACACGATCACCACGCGCGGCGCCGGATGCACCCGCAGTCGCCGTCGGCCGAGGGCCGCTGCCACCGCGAGCTGCCGCGCGCCCAGTCGGATCCCGCCCGCGAGCGCCACCTGCCCGGCCGTCACGTCCACCGCGCGGGGCCGGATGTTCTCCCCCGGCACCGGCACCCGGCTCAACGCCACCCGGACATCGCCCCGGTCGGTCTGCTCGGCGGCGATCACCGCGTCGGCACCGGCCGGTACCTGACCGCCGGAGGCGATCCGCATCGCCTGACCGGGGGCGAGTCGCAACACCGACGGGTCACCGGCCAGCACGTCGTGCACCACCGGCAGCACCAGCGCGCTCGGGTCGGCGCCCTGCAGGTCCGCGGTCGACACCGCGTACCCGTCGCAGGCGGCGAGCGGCGTCGCCGGGACATCCACCGGGGCGATCAGGTCCTCGGCCAGGATCGTGCCGGAGGCGTCGGTCAACACCACGTCGAGCGGTGCCACCGGTCCCACCGCGGCGAGCACGGCTGCCAATTGGTCCTGGACGGATCTCATGTCCGCATTCTGCACGCCCCGGTGGGCGTCGTCGGGTCAGCCGCGCAGACCGTCCACGTACTCGACCAGCCAGCCGCGGAAGTCGGGGCCCAGGTCGTCCCGGTCCACCGCCAGTCGCACGGTCGCCTTCAGGTAGTCCAGGCGGTCACCGGTGTCGTAGCGCCGGCCACGGAACACCACGCCGTATACGCCGCCGCCCTGCTCCGCGGGCATGGTGGCCAACTCGGCCAGGGCGTCGGTGAGCTGGATCTCCCCGCCCCGACCGGGCTCGGTGCGCCGCAGCACGTCAAAGGCCGCCGGGCTGAGCACGTAGCGGCCGATGATCGCCAGGTTGCTCGGCGCCTCGTCGACCGGGGGCTTCTCCACCAATGCGGTCACCCGCACCTGATCCGGGTCGTCGCCGCCCTCGATCGGTTCGGCCTCGGCCACCCCGTAGAGCGAGATCTGCGCCGGGTCGACCTCCAACAGCGCGATCACCGAGCCGCCGGTCCGCTCCTGGACCTCGATCATGGTGGACAGCAACTCGTCCCGGGCGTCGATCAGGTCGTCGCCGAGCAGCACCGCGAACGGTTCCACACCGACGTGGTCGGCGGCCTGCAGCACCGCGTGCCCCAGGCCCTTCGGGTCGCCCTGACGGACGAAGTGCACGTGGGCCAGCTCGGTGGACCTGCGCACGGCGTCGAGCCGGGCGTGGTCGCCCTTCTTCTCCAGCGCACGCTCGACCTCCGGCGCGGCGTCGAAGTGGTCCTCGATCGAGCCCTTGTTGCGGCCGGTGATGATCAGCACGTCGTCCAGTCCGGCGGCGGCGGCTTCCTCCACCACGTACTGGATGGCGGGCTGGTCCACCACCGGGAGCATCTCCTTGGGCGTGGCCTTGGTGGCGGGAAGGAATCGGGTGCCGAGACCGGCTGCGGGAATGACTGCCTTGTGGATCGCCATGCCCCGGAGGCTAACGGCACACCAATGGTCCTGCCCGGCCAATCGAATGTTTGCGACACTGGACACATGTGCGCCGCTGCTCAGCCCTATCCGCCTGCCCAGGACGGCGGGGACGTCACGGACACCAAGGACGAGTTCCGCGCGATGTTGCGCGCCGCTCGCCACCACACCTCCGCCCGGCAGCGCGCCGAGGCCGGTGCCGCCCTCGCCCGGGTGGTGAGCACCCTGCCCGGACTGGACGAGGCCCGCTGCGTCGCCGCCTACAGTGCGCGCCCCTCCGAGCCGGACACCACCGCCATCCTGGAGCTGCTGTCCGAGCGGGGCATCGAGGTGCTGCTGCCGGTGCTCGGCGCCGGGCTGTCCCGGGAGTGGGCGGCCTACGCGGGGCCGGAAGATCTGGTGCAGCGCGCACCGGGTCGGCCGCCGGAGCCGGGTACGCCCTCGCTCGGCGCCGAGGGACTGTCCCGCGCCGACCTGATCCTGGCCCCCGCCCTCGCGGTCGACAGTTCGGGCACCCGGCTCGGCCAGGGTGGCGGCTGGTACGACCGCGCCCTGCAGCACGCCCGGCCCGGTGTGCCGGTGGTCGCCCTGGTGTTCGCCGACGAGGTCTACGACGCCGACACCCACCCGTTGCCCCGCGAGCAGCACGACCGCCGGGTGGACATGGTGGCGACGCCGGAGGGCTGGCACCCGCTGCCGCGCTGACGCGGCCCCTCGCCGGACGCCTCGCAGTGAGTCCGCCCAGCGCGGCGTCGGTGCGGAGCGAGCCGACTGGACCGGGCGCGTATCATTGGCACTCGGACGCCGGGAGTGCCAGACCCGGCCAGTTGATCCTCGGGAGACGAGCAGTGCCCACCTACGCCTACACCTGCACCGAGTGCGGCCACTCCTTCGACATCCACCAGTCGTTCAGCGACGAGGCGCTCACCGAGTGCCCGAACTGCGGCGGCAAGCTGCGCAAGCTGTTCTCCAGCGTCGGCGTGGTGTTCAAGGGCTCCGGTTTCTACCGCACCGACTCGCGTTCCGGCTCCACGTCGAGCAGCGCCCCCGCCAAGTCCGGCACCGCGTCGACCGGGACCTCCGGCGCGAGCGGCTCGGCGACGTCGGGTGGCACCACGTCGGCCGGCTCCGGCTCGACCAGCGGTGCGTCCAACGGCGCGAGCGGCTCGTCCAGCTCGGGTGGCGCGTCGTCCGGCTCCGGGTCGAGCTCCTCCGGCGGTTCCGCGCCCGCCGCGAGCTGAGCCGCTCCCCGGATCACCGGGGCCCTCACCTGTCCACAACCCCTGGGGCCCTTCGGCCGTCCCCAGGGGTTGTGTGCTGTCCGGACGATGCGCCCTCGACCGTGCCTAGCGTCGGCGTATGGACCGCCTTCCCCCGAGCCTGCGCCGCCTGCTGTGGCGGGGCCGCCGACCCGCCGCCGCCCTGTGCCTCGCCCTGGCGGCTCTGCTCCTGGTGCAGGCGATCCGCTCCCCCGGCCCGCCGACCAGCACCGTGCTGGTCGCCGCCCGCGACATCCCGCTCGGCAGCACCGTGGGCGTCGACGACCTGGCACGTCGCCCGCTGCCCACCGGCACGCTGCCCGACGGGGTGACCGACGACGACACGACACTGCTGGGCGCTCGGACCGCGGTCGAGATCCCGGCCGGGCTGCCGTTGGTCGCGGCCCTGCTCGCCGACACCCTGGACACCGGCCCGCCGGGGACCGTGACCGTCCCGGTCCGGTTCGCCGATGCCAGCACCGTCGGGTATCTGATGCCCGGCCGACGGGTGGACGTGGTCAGCACGATGCCCGACTCCGGGGCGGTCACCGTGGCCACCGGGGCCCTAGTGCTCAGCCGACCCGGCTCCGACGACACCGACCCGCCGACCCGAGGGTCGGACGACGGTGTGGTTCTGCTGGCCGTCGATCCCGATCAGGCGGTACAGCTGAGCGCGGCGAGTGCTTCCACCGGCCTGTCGGCGATCCTCGTGGAATGATGCGGGCGAAAGCCGCGAGTCGATCGGATCGAGGGGCCATGAGCGACACAGTGAACAAGGGTCTGCGGGCCGCCGGTGAGCGGGCCAAGGGCCTCGGCGCCGTGTTCCAGGGCTTCAAGGACTTCATCTCCCGCGGCAATGCGATCGAGCTGGCCGTCGGCGTCGTCATCGGCGCCGCCTTCGGTGCCGTGGTCACCGCGATCCAAGAAGGTCTGATCGCGCCGCTCATCGCGATGATCTTCGGCAAGCCGGACATCTCCAGCCTGTGGGTCATCTCCGGCCGCAACGACGCCGAGATCAACGTCGGCCTGATCCTCAACGCGCTGCTGCAGTTCCTGATCACCGCCGCGGCGATCTACTTCATCATCGTGCTGCCGCTGAACAAGCTGGCCGAACGGCGCAAGAAGGGGGTCGAGGCGGAGCCCGCGCGGCCCTCCGAGGACATCCTGCTGCTGCAGGAGATCCGCGACCTGCTGGCCGCCCAGTCCAGCACCGCCCTGCGGGCCGACACCGGGCAGTACCCGGCACCGGGCACCCCCGAGGCACCCGGCAGCCCGGAGGCGGGCGGCCACGGCGCCCATCGCGCCTGACGGCACAGCTCGGCACCTGAACGCCCGGCCCGGGGTGGGATGATGCTCCGGTGAGTGAGTCGTCCACGCCCCCGTCTGCGCAGCCGTCGCCGCGACGTCATCGCCGGGTGGTCAGGCAGGGTGGCGAGGACGCCGGTCCGGTCACCCCGCGCCGCAGCGCCGACGACTCGGACACCGGCTGGGGCGACCGTCCCGCCGAGTCCAACGACGAGCAACTGCTGCGGGACGTGCCGCCGCACTGGGGGTGAGCAGGCCGCCGTCCCCGTTCACAGCGGGACGGCGACCTGAGGGTGTGTGTCGACCCGTCAGCCGAGCGCGCGACGGACGGCGGCCGAGACCACCGAGTCCACCCGCGACCCCCGCCGGGTCACCCCGAGCTCCAGCCGCAGTTCGGCGGCGAGCTGCGACGCGGTCCGCTCGTGTCCGTCGGCGAGCATCCACGCGACCAACTCGTCCAGCTGGTCGTCGGAGTAGGCGCTGATCGGGAGTCCCGGCCGCACATCGGGTCGCGGGCCGGGGCCGTCGCTCGGGGAGGGCTTGGCCACGATCGGCAGCGAGCCTGTCATCGCCGCGGCAGCCTCCATGACGCCCGGGATGTCGGCGGCGACCAGCGGCAGGGTGCCGGTCCGCGGACGGGCCGGGTCGTCGTCCACCACCGGAACCGTGCCGGTGCGCGGCCGAGCCCCGTCGCCGTCGTGGGCCGGGACCGCCCCCGGACGAGCCTGGTCGCCACCGGAGGTCGCGGCGCCACCCGAGGCCGGAGCGTCACCCGACGTCGGAGCTGCGCCGGGGGCCCGCACGTCGCCCGAGGTCGGCACAGCCCCTGAGGTCGGGACGTTGCCCGAGGCCGGGACAGCGCCCGTGGCCGGACGGGCCGCCCCGCGACCCGAGGACGGCTGAACACCCAGACGGGCCACCTCATCAGCCGAGGTCCGAGCAGCGCTGCCTCGTGCAGAGGACGCACCGGGGGTCGTGGACGCTGCGCCCTCGTCGGCCGCGACGTCGGCGGAGCCCGCATCCGCCACGACGGCTGGCAGCTCACCGGTGCCGGAGCGTCCCTCGAATCCGGGCACGGTCCAGGTCGGCGCCGTCATCGCCGGCGGCTCACCGTCGCGGGCACCGCCGCCGACCGGCAGCCCGGCGTCAGTGGGCAAGCCGATCACGGAGATGGCACCCGTGGTGGGCGGGTCGAGCTCGTCGGCGTGCACGACCGGGACCTCGGGCAGCAGCAGCATGGCGCGCTGCCGTTCGAGCCGCGCGCGATCGACCTGGGAGTCGGCCACCGCGTGCACGGCACGCCGGATCCGGTCGACCTCGGCATCCGGGTCGATGAAGGCGGCGACCGACCAGACCCGGACCACACTCCACCCGAGGCGTTCCAGCCGTTCGGGCACCTGGCGGTCGCGGACCCGGATGCTGGGCTCGCGCACGTAGGCGTCGTCGTCGGTGAGCACCGCGACCAGCAGCCGACCGGGCAGGTCGGGGTGACCCACGGCCATCGGCAGGTGCAGGCCGCCGGGCAGCCCGTAGTCGAGCTCAACCACGAGCCCGTGCCGCCACAGCCGCTCGGCCAGGTCGACGACGAGGCGGTCGGTGACCGTCGGCTCCGGCTCGGCAGCGTGCTGCTCGGCGTCGGAAGCGACGGTCGTCCCGTGGTCGGCCGAGGTGTCGGCCGCAGCAGCGGCGTTGACACCATCGACGGGGGCGCCAGTGTCGGACGCGTCAGCGGAGTCGGCGGCGGCGGCGACATCGAGCGCCGCCGTCATGTCGGCCAGCAGCTCGGCGTCGCCCGCCGCCCGGCGCTCGGCGAACCGCAACAGGTCGGCGTAGAGCCGCGGGCCGTCGCCGCGGAGCCGGTCCCGGTCCAGCTGGTCGGCGAGCAGGCAGCTGACCACGTCCAGCCGATGCCGCGTGACCCCGAGGGCGGCCAGCAGCAGACCGTCGCCGCCGTCCTCGCTGATCGGGCCGAACCGATGCAGCACCCGACCGTGCGGGGTGCGACCGAAGCCGAGGGATAGCACGACGGCGTCCCGGCGCAGGCCGGCGATGGAGGTGAGATCGGTGACCACGAAGGGCTCGGGCCGTCCGGCGTCGAGGGCGGCCGCCAGCGCCGGGTTGCCCCGCACCTGGGACAGCACGGCCTCCCGGATCTGCGCGGTGTGCAGCGCGGAGGCGGTGATCACCGCCAACGACTCCTCGGGCCGGTTGAAGGCGTGCTCGGCGACCAGCTCGACAGCCCGGTCCACCTCGGCGCGGGTGCTCTGCACGCTGCCGGAGTCGTCGGGCATGCCGGTGCCGTCCACCGGGTGGAAGCCGACCGCGGCGGCCTCGGACGGCAGCGGGGTGGGGCTGAGCACCCCGGCGTAGCCGTGTCCGGCCAGGAAGGCGGTGAGGTACGGGTCCCGGCGCGAGCCGTCGGCGTGCAGCGCCACCCGGGGCAGCACGGCCGCCAGCTCGGGCACCGCGGAGCCGGAGGCGCAGCGCGGGTCACCGAGGACGACCACCTGGCGACCCCGGGCCAGCGCGGGCAGCAGCACCTCCACCGGCAGGTGGTCGGCGGCGTCCAGCACCACCAGGTCGACGGTGCGGGTGGCGGGCAGCACCTGCGGCACCAGCATCGGGGCGGCGGCCAGCACCGGCCGCAGCCGGCGGGCGACGTCCCCGTAGCGGCTCATCGCCTCCAGCAGTCCGCTGAACCGGTCCTCGACCAGCTCGCCGAACAGCGCCTCGGTCTGCTCCTGGTGCTGCTCCATCGCGTGCCGGGCATGGGCGGCGGCCCGGGCGCGCACCGGACCGGCGAGCGCCTCGATCTGGGCCAGGTCCAGCTGCCGGAACTCGGCGACCAGACGGCCCAGCGACCGACCGTCGTACCCGGCGAGGGCGGGGTCGGCGGTGATGATCTGCTCGAAGACGGTGCTCCACCACGCCAGGTCGAGCTCCGGACCGACCAGCCAGGCGGGCACCCGACGGTCCGCGAGGTCGTAGAGCAACGGTTCGAGCCCGGCGGCCCGCAGGTCGCGCACCAGGCGGCTGCGCTCGGGCACCGCCGGCAGGGTGTCGGCACCGGCGAGCAGTCGTTCGATCCGGTCGGCGACCTGGGTGACCGGGGTCCCGGCCAGCTCACCGCCCTCCGGGGTGCCGACCAGCACCGGGGCGAGCGCGTCGAGGTCGGCGCGCACCTGCTGGTATTCGGCCTCGATCTGCGCCATCCCGGCGGGCAGCTGCGGCCAGCCACCGGCGGCGCAGTGCTGCCGCCAGACCTCGCGCTGGTGCTGGGCGTTGGCGAGCGCCGCGTGCAGGTCGTCGACATGGCGGCCGGGCCGGAGCAGATCCTTCGCCTGCTTCTTCAGGCGGCGGCGCAGCCAGTAGCCCATCGGCTGGTCGTGCTCGGCGCGCCAGGACTTGCTGGCGGTCGCCGCGACCAGGTCGGCGACGCTGCGCTCGAAGACGATCGGCTGGAAGTCGTCCAGGGTGCCCCGGACCCCGGCGAGCACCGTGAGCTGCTCGCCCCAGCCCTGCACCGTGGTGGCCGGGGTGAACCCGGTGGCCTCGGCGACCTCAGCGATCCGGCGGCGCAGTCGGGGCAGACCGTCCGGCCCGGCCAACCGGCGCACCCGGTCCAGGGTGTCCTGCGCCTGCTCGGCGGTGTCGAGGGAGGCGCCGTACCAGGGGGTGTCGACCGGGCGCAGCGTGAAGGCACCGACCTCGGCGGCGGCCCGCAGCTGCTCGGCCAGCTCGGCGCGACGCTCGGCACCCAGCTCGCGGGCGACGGCCGGGTCCAGCCGGACCGTGGTGCTCGGGGTCGGGCGGGCGGCGGTCAGCGCGGCCAGCGCCTGGAAGGCGTCATAGGCGGACACCCCCCAGGGCGCGCGCGGCAGGTGCAGCCCGGACAGGTAGTTGCGCAGCCGCTCCCGGTGGGTGACCAGCGAGGAGCGCAGCGCGGTGGTGCGCGCCGGGTCACCCGGGTCGGCCTCCAGGGTCATCGCGCCGAGCAGGCGTCGTCCGGCGGCCGACCGCCACCCCGCGTCCGGGGCGATGTCCAGCAGCACGTCACCGACACCCAGGCGGTCGAGCCGCTCGGCGAGGGCGATGGCGGCGCGGCGGTGGCCGGGGACGTAGAGCACCGTGCGACCGGCGGCGGCGGCGTCCGCGACCAGCGCCGCCACCGTCCCGGTCAGGTCGCTGTCGGCGGGTGCGTCCACGAAGACGTGGGCACCGGTGGCGACCACATCGAGGACGTGCTGCTGCGCCGGGTCCAGGTCACCGACACCGCGCTCGGTCGCCGGGTCCCGGTCGCCGACCACCGGCTCGGGCAGGTCGACCGCCACCGCGGTGGCATCCGCACCCGCCAGCGCGGCGACCACCTCGTGCCGGTCGAGCCCGGCGGCCAACCGGTCGAGGTCGTCGACCAGCACCTGGCCCGGGTGGACGAAGGTGCCCACCACGATCCGGTCGGTGAGCTGGAAATCCTCCAACACGGCGGCGCCGAGCGACCCGAGGCGGGACAGCGCCTCCTGCGGGTCGAAGCCGGAACCGGTGAAGGCACTGCGGGCCAGCGCGCCGGGGTCGAGCAGCGCACCGCGACCGCGCAGGGCGCGGGCGAGCACCGGATTGACCTCGAGCGAGGGCTCCAGGCTGAGCTCGTAGTCGCTCTCGGCGGTGCCACGGGCCTGCAGGGTGACCGGGCGGAGCAGCACCGGGGCGCGGACGGTACGGCTGACCGGCGCGTCCTCGTCCTGGGTCGGCTCGCTGGCACCGGGACGGGTGGCGGTGGCCAGGGCGGCGACGTCGTCAGTGGCCGTATCCGGGGTGGTGCGCTCGGTCCAGCTCGCCAGACCGATCGCCAGGTACGTCGGCGCGATGCCGTACTGCTGGGCATAGGTCGCCGCCCGCGCGGAGACGGCCCGGGCACGGCGACGCGCGGACCCCAGCGCTGCGTCCTCACGGACCAGGTTGGACAGTCGGGTGGGGCGACCCGCGAACAGCTGCGCGATGCCGGAGGGATGCGCGACGGTCAGGTCCAGCGCGGCGTCCCCGAGCAGGCCCACGTCGGCCAGCGTCGACCCGCCCGCGGCCTCCACCAGGGCAGAACGCCAGCCCGCGAGCGACTGCGCCACCATCTCGGCGGCGGAGGGCTGCGGGGCTTCCTCGACCGGAGCGGGACGGGTCACGTCGGCCTCCGGCTGCTGATTGCGGCGCGCGGGGACATTCACCCACCGAACGCTAACCGTCAGGGCTGAGGAAGACCCGGCGGCACGCCGCCGCACCGGGTGATCATGCGGAACTGCGGGGGTGGATCGGTGGATCGGGAGCGGTGGCGCTCGACCGGGATCCGAGTCTGAGGACAGTGCGCGCCGCGCAGGGGGCAGGCGACGCGCACCGTCTGACGAGAACTATGACGTGACACCTGTCGACGGTCAACCAGCTCGGTGAGCGTTCACACAGGCTGGTCACAGCCGTTCGACGTTTCGCCAGGTGACCACTCGACCGCGTGAGGCGCGTCACGTCCGGTCGAGTGAACGGTCGGCCGAAGGGTCGAGTGATACGCCGGTCGGATCCCCGGGGCGGATCGTCGAGCGGATCGTCGGGCGGACAGGAGTGTCGGCGGAGCCTGTCAGCCGCAGCAGGCCCCGCCGACAGGGATATGTCTACGGCAGCAGAACCGCCCGAATCGCCCGACTAGGTGTCACCACCGGCCAACATGAGGGCCATCACCGGCAGATTGAGTGGTCCGAGCATCGCACCCAGGTGCCGAATGCTCAGGCTCCACGCTCAGCGGCGAGGGCATCCACCAACAGGGCGACCAACGCCTCGAGCTGCACATCGGTGGACGAGGCACCGTCCTCCTCGTCGGCACCGTCCAGCGCACGGGCCGCCAGTGCCGACTTGCTGTCGATCAGCTCGGCGATCTTGGAGTCGATGGTCTGCGCGGCGATGATCCGCCAGGCGGTCACCGGCTCGTCCTGCCCGATCCGGTGGATCCGGTCGATCGCCTGGGTCTGCTCGGCATCCGTCCAGGACAGCTCCGCCAACACCAGGTTGGACGCCACCTGCAGGTTCAGTCCGACCCCGGCGGCCATCAGCGAACACACCACGATCGAGACCTCGGGGTCCTCGACGAAGGCCTTGATGTTCTTGTCCCGCACCCGCGTGGTCTGGTCGCCACGGATCGAGCTGTACCGGATCCCCCGGTCCGCGAAGTGCTTCTCGGCCGCGTCCATGACATCGACGTGCCGCGCGAAGAACACCACCTTGCCGACGTTCCGGGCCAGCTGTGCCGCGTAGTCCGCCGCCAGCCCCGCCTTGGCCTGACCGATCCGGCGCACCATCGTGAAGACGTTCTCGCCGCCGGTCTTGGAGCTGGAGTCCTTCAGCTCGCCCGCCGCCACCCGACGCGCCAGCTCGTGATCGACCTCGGCGCCGATGGACGTGTCGTGACCGGTGGCGGCGAGCGCCGCCCGGTAGCGGCCGACCAGTCGTTCGGCCAGCGCCGCCTCCGCCGCCTTGATCGACCGGGCCACCGCCCCGTCCAGCTCCACCGGCAGGTCCGCGACCCGGCGGGCCGGGATGTCGGCGACCACGTCCACCTTGCGCCGGCGCACGATCCCCATGTCGATCACCGCCGATCGGGCGGCAGAGTAGAAGCCGGGGTCGGCCGGGGTCAGGCCGGAGTCCTCCAGCGCGGCCATCAGGCGACCCAGCGGCTTGACGTCGTCGATCCAGCCCAGGAACTGCCAGATCGCCCGGAAGTCCTCGATGTCGTTGATCAGCGGGGTGCCGGTCAGCGCCATCATCAGCGGCCGCGAGGCCCGGTCCCGGATCCGCTCGGACAGCGCCAGCACGTGCTGGGAGCGCTGCGAGGACTTGTTCTTGATGAAGTGCGCCTCGTCGACGACCATCCCGCGGAAGCCGAAGTTGCCCAGCCAGCCGACGTGCCGGTCCAGGATCTCGTAGTTGACCACCACGACATCCGCGAAGCCGTCGACCTTCTCCCCGTCGCCGTGCACCACGGTGACCCGGCGCTGCGGCGTCCACAGGCCGACCTCGTGCGCCCAGTTGGTCTTGACCACGTTCGGCACCACGACCAGCAGCGGGTAGGCGTTCGCCGCCTGCGCCGCCAGCAGTGCCTGTGCCGTCTTGCCCAGACCCGGCTCGTCGGCGAGCAGGAAGGTCCGGTGCCCGCGGGCGGTCGCCTCGACCACCTGCGCCTGGTGCGGCATCAGATTCCGGCCGAGCGACGCCGACACCCGGCCCGGCTCCGGCAGCTCCATGCATGCCGGTGCGCCGGTCGCCGCGCGCTCGAAGGACCGGAACAGCGGCTCCAGCAGCTCCCAACCGGCCAACCGTCGCGGCTTGCCGGCGATCTTCTCCGCCGCCGCCTCGAAGTCCGGCGGCAGGAACGGGTTCGACCGCTGCCGGGCGAGCACCGACGGCGGCACCGCGTGGGTGGGGGTCATCGGGATGGTCGCGACCGGGGTCGCGGCGGGCTCGGGCTCCGGTTCGTCCGGCACCTCCAGCCCGGCCTCCCGCATCAGGGTCACCTTCAGCTCACGCGCCGCCTCGGTGACCCGGGCGTCCTCCGCGAGCAGCTCCAGCAGCGAGGTGTCCCGCGCGGCGGTCTTGGCCAGCATCGTCGCCACGCCGTCCAGCCGCTTCAGCTCCTCGGTGCGCTTGGCGGAGGACAGCTCGGCATCCGCCATCACCCGCGCCCGCTCCTCGCGGACCAGCAACGCGACCACCTGGAACTTGGTCCGCACCGTCGACCGGGTCGGCGGACGCTGCACCGCGCGGTCGACGTCCCGGGCGACATCCGCCAGCACCGGGATCAGACCCTGCTCGGACCGAGGCCGTCGGCGCTGGGCACCACCGTTACCGGTGCGCGCGCGACCGGATCCGCGCTGGGCTGCTCGGGCCACATCTCCTCCTTCATCCGCACCGGGTCACGGCACGGCACATCGCGTCCAGGTCGCTCGCTCCACGGCGCGACTGACGCCCGTTCTGCTCACACCGGCACACGCACCGGGTCGACACGCCGGACCTGTTCACCCGGCACCGTCACCGGGTCTGCTCACCCGGCGGCGACAGCTCCGCGGCGGATCGAGACGCCGAGACTCACTGTCGTGCGCGCCCATCGTACGGGCAGCGCGGTGCGGCCGGGCGGATTCGACCGGCTGACATCCGCAAAGCGCCCCGCCACAGGACCCCACGATCGTGCGCGACTGGCAGCGGACGGCGTGCACGATCTCGATAGGGGCTCTAGATGCTCGCACCAAGGTGAACCTGACCAGATGCGCAGAACTCACCTGCGGGAGCGGCCGCCTAGGGTCGTCGACCGAGGCACGGGCAGCTCGACGTAGTCGCGGCACCGAATGGGCCACCGCAGCAACGACCGCTGGGGCTGCGGTATCCGGGCCATCCCCTCGACCGGATCGAGACGCCGTGGAACCCCCAGTTCGAGGAGCTCCCGGACCATGCGCAGGCGACACCCGCCCGCGTGCCGCACATTCGCGAGCCACTCGACATCCGGGCCGTACGTCAGCGCGATCGTCACCACACCGTCGCGGCGGAACGCCATCAGCGGGGTGTGTCGTACCGTCCCGCTCCGGCGGCCGATGTGCTCGAGCTCGACGATCGGCCCGACCCCCACGAGCCTCAGCATGACCGGATTGATGAACCACTTGTTGATGCGGGTGAGCCCTCGGGCTATCGGCACGGCGTCCTCCCGGATATGGTCTCGACCATTATCCAGCGACACCCTGCCTAACCGCTCGCCAAACTCCGCGCGGGTGGGACGGCGAGTAGTCCGACAGGAGGCTTGGCGACCCGAGTGCCCGAGCCTCAGGGACCGCAGGTGGGCTGGAGATAAAATCAGTGCGCGTGGTCAGATTTGGAGGGCCGACACCCGCTCTAGGAGCTCAATCTTGGATGGTGGATGACCGTCTGATCTGAGGAAGCACACGTGGGTAGTTTGGCGTGGTGAAGCCGTTCCGGAGGCCTCGCTGACCGGGCGGCTCCGGGCACACCTTTAGCGAGGCGACTTGGCCGGCGATGGAGCGGCTGCCCGTGATACCGCTGATGTACGCGCCGCAGGCGATCGCGCCGCCAGAGGCGAGGACCCCGGGCATGGTTGACACCCAACGGGGTGAAGAAGGTCGCCCCAGTCCCAGCCAACATGCGCAGTCTCCACCGCGTGGAGGCTCGCCCGAGCTGTAGACCTAGTTCGCAAGATGCACCCGCTGCCGCCGTCCCTGCGCAATGATGCTGCCGTGAACAACTGGGCGGCACCGCGAACGGACGAACTTGCGGCGGCACCGTCGCGGCGTCCTCTGCGCTTCGGACTCCTACCGACAGGGACGCATGGGAACAGCCGTGTGCCGATCGCACGCGCGAAGAGGTGCGCAGTTGCCGACGCTAATCTAGCGAGGACCGGCCCGGTAGCTGCATCGCCCACCAAAGGGCGCGGCGTAGAATTATGACGTCACTTCCGGGCGGGGCATCGGATAAGGCCGGCAATGTCTATGAGGAACTGTGGACCGCACTGCGGGTAACCGAGCTTCTTTCGGGTGAAGCATCTCGGATGAGGCTTGAACCGCCCGGCCGCGACGGCGTCGGCCTCGAGTTCGAGATCGACGTACAGGGCCGAACCTGGGGTGAACAGACCAAGGACAGCGACACAACGTGGACCGTGAAGCGGCTTCGCGCAGATGGCGTACTCGCCGCCGCTAAGCATCAGATTGATCGTGGACGCGGATTCCGCCTCGTCACGTCGAGCTCCGCGACCGACCTGGAGGCTCTCTCGCACCGGGCCCGTTCCTCCAGGAGGCTAGAGGAGTTTACGCAACTCCTGACCACAAGACTCCAGCCGGCTTTCGACGATATCCGCTCCACTTGGCAGGTCACCGACGAGAGTGCGTGGGAACTGCTCAAAAGCGTCCAAGTCGAGCACCATCCGATCGCATCGCTCCGCAAGTCTGTCCGGCTTGCGATCCAGACACTGTACGCAGACGACCCTGATCTTGTGGCCGCGGCAGTGCGGCGCTTCTGCAACGAGCACCTCCACCAGGACTTCACCGCGCCCCAAATTGCCGCCCACCTGCGGAGACAAGGCTTCCGGGAACGACTCCTCGCTGGTGACAATGAAATTCGCCGCGAACTTCACCGAACGGCCGAACGGCAGCAACGACGGGTGGCAGGCACTGCACCGGCTCTAGGCTTCGTCCCACGTCATGAAGCGCAGGAAATTATCGACGACCTCCTCGAGACTAACCGCCCTCAGATCGTTGTCGTTGACGCGCCTGCTGGTTACGGCAAGTCGGCCGTGGTGGCGGAAGTCGCAGCCTCTCTTGAGATCGGCGGGTGGTTCGTCGCCGTCGCGCGCATGGACGGTAGCGTCGCCACCCCCACGTCTGACCACCTCGGCCGCGAGATGGGCCTATCTGACTCCCCGTCTGTGTTGCTGGCCAACGTCGCACAAGGGGGCCATGGGCTCCTCGTCGTTGACCAGCTCGACGCTGTAAGCCTCTTCAGCGGCAGGATGCCCGACAGCTACGACGCCGTCGCGGAAATCCTAGACGAAGTCGCCCGGACGAAGAACTTGAAGGCGCTCCTCGTCGTGCGGACCGTCGACCTAGAGAACGACCCACGTTTGCGCCTTCTGCTGCGCATGGAGAATATGGCGAGTCGGCACACGCTGAGCCGCCTAGAGGCAGACGAGGTTCGGCGGTATCTGGTAGACAACCGGCTCACGGTCCCAAGCACCGAAACGTTGGACCTTCTTCGCACTCCGCTGCACCTGTCGGTCTACGGGCGATTGTCCGACGAGGCCCGAGAGCTCCCGTATCGAACGCTCAAAGACCTGTACGACCAGTTCACTCCCGAGGCGCGGCGGCGGGCCTCGGCCCGATCAGGCGAACTCCAGTGGCGGGAGATCATCTCAAAGCTCGTCGCGACGATGAGCGAGAACGAGACCGTGACCGTGTCCAGGGGCGCGCTCGCGCAGTTCCGACCGGAGGAACTCGCCGCTGTCGAATCCGAGGGCCTCCTTGTGGGTGACGACGCCAGCGTCGGCTTCTTCCACGAGTCATATTTCGACTACCTGTTCGCACAGAGCTTTATCGAGAGCAACCACGACCTGCATGCATTCCTCGCGTCGTCCGGTCAGTTCTTGTTCCGTCGCGCTCAGACCCGGCAGATCCTGGAGTACCTGGCGGCAGCAAAAGATCGGCGGCCGTTCCGAGGCACGGTCGCGCGCCTGCTCGTTTCTCCAGACATTCGGACGCACCTCAAGCATGTCGTCGTAACCGTGCTCCGACAGATCGCGCCGGATTCCGACGACTGGGCTGCGATCGACGACATCGCATGGAGCGATAACCCGATGGGACCGCACCTCCTAGCGATGCTCAGCGACGGGCGCTGGTTCGACGCAGCCGACGGCCTCGGCCGGTGGGAGACGTGGCTAGCCGACCACACCCGTGTTGATCGGGCGGCTAACCAAATGATTGCAGCGGCACTGCAACGTGGCGAGCGGGTCGCCGAACTCGTCAGACCCTACGTCGGGAGGAGCGAGGACTGGCGCCTTCGGTTGCGTGCGCTCGTTTCGTGGGCGATCAGCCCCGAGCTGGTTCCGATCACCCTTGAACTGATTACCAATGGGCACGTCGACGATGCGCGCGGCCCGATCGCCGTCAACAGCGACTTCTGGTCGATGGTCCACAACCTCCTGCCCGACGACCCAGAAGGCGCAGCGCGGGTCACGGGGGCGTTCCTGAGAAGGGGTCTACAGCGCGCCCGAGACGACGGATCGGAGGATCCGTTCGATTCCGAACACCTCAATACGAACTCGCCGTCCGGGGACGTCATGAGCGAGATCGCCGAGAAAGCACCGCGCGCCTTCCTGGAGGAGGCCCTGCCCTTCGTCATCGCCGTGGCGCAGGCGAATCTGCGCGAGAGAGACGGACTCCTGCCAGCCGGGAGCAGGTGGCGCTACCGATGGAGAGGGTCCGTTCACTCCGTCGACGACGCTGTGTTCGCATCCACGGAGGATGCGCTCGTGCGCGCCGCAAGTACTGACCCGGAGTTCACCAGAAACGCCATTCTTGAGCTGCGCGTGCTTGAGAGCGACGAGCTCCGCTTCCTCGCCTGCCGCGCCCTGACCGCGCTGGACGATCCCGACGGCGCCATCAGCTGGGTAACCGACGATCCTCGCAACCTCGCCCTCGGCTGGTCGGACAGCCCCCACTGGGCGTCGCGCGAGCTAATCGCAGCACACTCGTCCGCCTGCTCCGACGAAGTATTCCGTCGCCTCGAGACGACCGTGCTCGCCTACGGCTCTGAGTGTGAGAGCTACGCGGTTAGCCGTGACCAATACGTGCTCCTTGATGGCCTTGACCACGGCCGCCTTTCCGAGACCGGACGGCGCCGCTTGGCAGAATTCGAACGCCGATTTGACGCGCCGCCCCCCGAACCGCAGGAGGTGATGGCATCCTTCGTCGGGTCACCCATCCCCGACGAGGCGTCGAAGATGATGTCCGACGACAACTGGTTGAGCGCGCTGCACAAGCACTCCGCCGAACGCACCGACTGGAGGGGCGGCAAACCGATCGGCGGCGCGTCCGAACTGGCCCAGGTCCTCGAGCGGCGGGCGAGAGAAGATCCGGAGCGCTTCGCACGGCTTGCACTGCGGTTCGACGAGTCCGTTCCGTCGACCGCAGGGGCCCACGCCCTGCGCGGCGTACATGTGGGGCTGGACGTGGAGTTGCTGACCGAACTTTGCGAGCATCTGGCATCCCTGTACGGGGAGGGCGTGGGCCGCGACGTGTGCAGCGCGGTTGGAGCAGCCCCCATCGTCAACGAGCGTCTTGTAGCACTCATCGACAAGTACTCGGCTGCGACGGACCCGGACCAGGAGTGGGCCCGCACCAAGGCCGAGAGTGGGGCTCAGTACTACTTCGGGGGCGACCTCCTCACCGCAGGGCTGAACTGCTCACGCGGGGGTGCAGCACTCGCCGCCGCCTCGGTGCTCTTCAAGAGCAATGACCACCTAACAGCGTTGCTTCCGGTGGTCGAGCGACTGGCGACAGACCCGACGATGGCCGTCCGCACGTGCGCAGCAGACGCTGTCCTCGCGCTTCTCAATCATGAGAGCGACCTGGCCCTCGACCTGGCGGCGAAGCTCCTCGACTCACCGCTTGATGTGCTCGATGCCCGGACGACTGAGCGTCTACTGATCCACTGCGTCCTGCGCCGGCCGGAACAGTTCGCGGGCTACTTGCAGCAAGCAATCGAGGGACCCGATGCTGTCGCCGAGCGAGCAGGGCGCGTGTGGGCCGTGGCCGATTACCGAGGCTCCGTGCTCCCTCCGGTGCCTGAAGTCGTCAGCGCCCTCGCGCCGAGCGCCCGCCGTGGCGCCGCGACCGTGCTTGCCGAGAACGTGGCCGACAGTGCCGATGCACTCGGAGCACTGTTTGACGATCCGGATGAGCAAGTCCGAGCGGCCGCAGCGAGGGGTATGCGCCGGGTTTCGCAGGTCGACGCCGAAGCTCTCGACCGGCTAGTCGAGGCGTTCATGCGGAGCGCCGCCTTTGCCGAGCATATGGACTATTTGATTGACGCTCTGGCGGACTTCGATACGTGGCTTCCGACCTCCGCCCTCGAGGTTTGCGAGCGCGCCGTCGTCCAGAGTGAGCGAGAACTCGGCGACATCCGGACAGCGAGATCCTTGCTCGGACTCGACCTTATTAAAATCGTGCTGCGCCTCTATCGACAAGGGGAACCGCAAGCTCGGCGGCGGTGCCTTGACATCATTGACCGGCTCACCTCGCTCAATGTATACGGCGTGAGCGAGGCGCTTTCTGAAGAACGCTAATACCGGAGTGTTGTCGGTCACTGCCCCAGATTTGTCTTCTGATCGCTGGGTGTGCGCCGGAGCGTTCACTGCTGGCTGCGCCGCGCCCTTGCGAGGCCGCGATGACGAAACGAACGCATCCCCTGCACCGCGTCATCGTCCCCCGGAATATAGGCGACGTCATCCCTTCCCGCCGCGATCAGCACACGTCGAGAGGTGTCCCTCCCCTGCGATTGAACCAGAGAGTCGTCAAGTGTCGAAACCCGGACGACATCGGGTCACCGGCAGGCACCTGACACCTCTCGCGGTCGCTCTGCCGCGTGGATGGCTCTCGCCTTGAGCGAGGTGCCGAACTACTGGGTGCGGTTGTAGCGGATGGGCAACACCCGCATCGATTCGTTCAGCGATAGCCGGTGCCCGCCCACGTTCTCAACAAACCGTTCACATCCTGAGACAAGTCGCCGACGACAAGCTGGCCACTGTCCGAAACGGCCCTGGCGGACTCTGCCTTCAGGACCCAGAGATCACCCGTGCACTGGACAAACGTCTTGTGCGCCTGGGCAGATTCGAACTGCCGACACCCGCTTTAGGAGAGCGGTGCTCTATCCCCTGAGCTACAGGCGCGTGGGGCGACCTCAGCGTACCGGTGACCGACCCCGCCCCGCTGCATCCTCAGGCCGCCGCCAGCTCCCACGCCGGCCGCCCGAACAGGTACCCCTGCCCATACGTCACCCCCAGGTCCAGCAGCGTCTTGCGTTCGGTCTCCGACTCCACCCCCTCCGCGACCAGCCACGCGGCCAGCGCCCCGGAGAACTGTTCCACCGACCGCACCAGCGCCTGCCGGACCGGGTCGGTGTCGATGTCCCGGACCAGTTCGATGTCGAGTTTGATCGCGGTGGGCCGGAGCTGGAGCACGTGCTTCAGGCTGGCGAATCCGGCCCCGGCGTCGTCGACGGCCACGTGCACGCCGCCCTCCTTGAGCCGGTCGGTGACCTCGATCAGCGGCCCGTAGTCGGTGACGGGCGCGTGTTCGGTGATCTCCACCCCGACCCGCGGTCCGTGCGGCAGCAGCAGGTCGATGGTGCGCGGGTCGGTGAGGGCGTCCGCCGACAGGTTGATGCCGAGCCAGGCGTCGTCGGGGACGTCGTGCAGCCGGGACAGCGCGGCGGTGGCGGCCAGAAGTTCGAGGTCGACGCCGTGTCCGGCGGTGGCGGCGGCGGCGAAGGCGACCGAGGGGTTCGGGAACCAGCGCTGGTCGAAGCGGGCCAGTGCCTCGACCGCGACGGTGGCCCGGGTGTCCAGCCGGACGATGGGTTGCAGGGCCATGCGCACGTCCTGGCGTTCGATGATCCGGCGGATGCGCTGGACCCGTTCGACCGCGGCCGCCCGGTGCGGGAGGCCGAAGGCGCCGACCTGATCCTGGACCAGGGCGGCGGCCAGGCTCATCACGCGCAGGGCGTCGTCGTCGAGCATCGGGTTCTCGCTGCGGTTCAGGCAGCAGAGCATCCCGACCGGCTCCCCGTCCGGACCACGCAGCGGGGCGCCGATGTAGGCGCCGATCCCGAGGTCACCGGTGACCGCCATCTCCCGGGTGACCGGATGCCGCCGGGCGGCCGGGATGACGGCGGGCAGGTCCCCGTGCGCGACCCGCAGGCAGTAGGTCTCGGTGAGGGATCGACTGTCCCCGGCGACCAGGTCCATCGGGCCGGTGCGCTCGCTGGTCGCGAGCACGACCTGGGTGCCGACGGTGAAGGAGGACAGGAACGCGATGTCCATGCCCAGGTGTTCCCGCACCCGGTCGAGGAGGCGCACCACCTCGGCAGCCTGGTCGATCCGGTCGGCGTCGACCGGAAGATGGGTGTCGCCTACGACGTTCATACCGTGCCCCCTGGGTGCCATGCCCTGGCGGTTCACAGTAATCAGCGTGCGGCCGGACGCATTCCGAGCCGCTCGGGTGGAGTAGTGGGAGGATGCGGCGATGGACAACGCAGCGAATGCGGTGACCCCGGCGAACGCGGCCGGGACCCGCCTGTGGGTGGAGCGCACCGGCACCCGGACGTACACCGGACGCAACAGCCGGGGCGCCGAGGTCGCGATCGGGCCGGTGGAGGCCGGAGCGGTGTTCACCCCGGGTGAGCTGTTGAAGATCGCGTTGGCCGGATGCTCGGGGATGAGCTCCGATCACGCCATCGCGCACCGCCTGGGTGACGACGTGGACGTGACCGTCGAGGTCGAGGGCGCCGGTCACCCGACCGAGGACCGCTACCCCGAGCTGCACGAGCGCCTGGTCGTGGACATGTCCGGTCTGGACGAGCCGACCAAGGAGCGCCTGCTGCGGGTGGTGCACCGCGCGGTGGACGAGCACTGCACCGTGGGCCGGACCCTCAAGGCGGGGGCCGCGATCAGCCTGGATGTCGTGCAGTCGTGAAGCTCGTCGATGCCGCCCTGGACCGGGCCGTCACCCTGCCGTCGAGCGCCGTGCACGCGCACGTCGGCCAGCTGCGCCGCAAGCACCCGCACGCCACGCCGGCGGAGCTGATCCAGCTGCTGGAGCGGGAGTACCTGCTGATCGTGCAGGGTTCCGGCGGCGCGGTGGGTGCCGCGGCGGCGGCCCCGGCGGTGGGCACCGGGCTGGCGATGACACTGACCGTGGCGGACGTGGGCACGTTCTTCGCCGCCTCCGCTGCGTTCAGCCTGGCGGTGGCGAGTGTGCACGGGATCGAGGTCCAGGACGCCGACCGGCGGCGGGCGCTGCTGTTGGCGACCATCCTCGGCGAGTCCGGGGCCAAGGCGGTGGTCGAGACCGGTGCGATGACCGGGCTGCGCGGGGTGCGGGTCGGGCAGGCGCTGCTGACCCGGATGCCGACCGGGACCATCGCCCGGGTGAACAACCGGCTGACTCGGCGTCTGGTCAAGCGCCAGCTGGCGAAGCAGAGCGGCCTGGCCGTCGGTCGTCTGGTGCCCTTCGGCATCGGAGCGGTGGTCGGCGTCGCGGGTGCCCGGGGACTGGGACGCACCGTGATCGACGGTGCCCGGGAGGCGTTTGGACCGGCGCCGCTGACCTTCACGACGCCGGTCCGGGTGGTGGAGACCGGGCAGGAGCCGCTGCTGATCGCCGACGGCCGCCCGGAGTGACCTACCAGCGGTCGTGCACGTGCGACCGGATGTGCTGGTCGTAGATCCGGGCCAGCGCGTCCTGCTGCTCGGCGGTCAGTGACGGCAGCTCCCCGACGGCGGCGTTCGCCCGAGCTTGCTCGGCCGAGCGCGCGCCGGGGATGACGGTGGACACCCCGGGCTGGTCCAGCACCCAGCGCAGCGCGAACTGCGCCGTGGTCCAGCCTTCCGGGGTGAGGGCCGCCACTTCGCGGGCGGCGCGGACACCGACCTCGAAGGGCACTCCGGCGAAGGTCTCCCCGACGTCGAACGCCTCGCCGTTGCGGTTGAAGTTCCGGTGGTCGGTGGCGGCGAAGGTGGTGTGCTCGTCGTAGCGGCCGGACAGCAGACCGCTGGCCAGCGGCACCCGCGCGATGATCGCGACCCCGGCCTGCGCGGCGGCGGGCAGCACCTGCTCCAGCGGCTTGCGGCGGAAGACGTTGACGATGATCTGCACGCTGACCACACCGGGCCGGGCGATCGCGGTGAGCGCCTCGTCCACGGTCTCGACCGAGACGCCGTATCCGGCGATCCTGCCCTCCTGCACCAGGGTGTCCAGCGCGTCGTAGGTGGACTCGCGGCTGAACACGGCGGTCGGCGGGCAGTGCAGCTGTACCAGGTCGAGGGTGTCGAGACCGAGGTTCGCCCGTGACCGGTCGGTCCAGTCCCGCAACGCGTCAAGCGTGTAGGCGTCGGCGGTGTGCGGGTCGGCGCGGCGGCCCATCTTGGTGGCGACCGTCGGCCTGGGGGCGGTGCGCTCGCGCAGGAACCGGCCGATCAGCTGCTCGCTGCGTCCGTCGCCGTAGACGTCGGCGGTGTCCAGGAAGGTGACCCCGGAGTCGACGGCCGCCTCCAGCACCCCCAGCGCGTCCTCCGGGTCGACCTCGCCCCAGTCCGCGCCGAGCTGCCAGCACCCCAGCCCGACGGCGCTGGTGGTCCGCCCTGCCCTGCCCCACGTCGTTGTCTGCATGGCGGTCAGATTAGCCGCGGACGGGTGGAGGCACCCACGCACCGGGAGCACTCCGATCGCCTCGGCGGGTCGCCCGGTCGGAGGACGACCGCACACGGAAGAATCACCCGCGACCGAGTGCCGCACCGGTCCGCGAGGAGCCACATGTCCAGCCGCAACCGCCGTCGGGTGCCGACCGCCTGGGTCGAACGCACCCTGCCCCTGCCACCGGATCAGGCCTGGTCGCTGGTGGCCGACGCCCGGCACCACGCCCGCTGGGTGCCGCTGACCCGGGTCGACCTGGCACGCCCGGCGGCGGGCGACGCACCCGGCAGCGGTCCGGCCCCCGGCTGGCGCTGCTGCGGCGCGGCCGCCGACCCGCAGCCGGGCGATCTGGTGGTCGCGGTCTCCGGACCGCGCGCACGGCAGGGTGGCGGCGGGCTGGTGGACCGGATGCGGATCGAGCGCTACGAACCGCCGCTGGACGCGGTACCGGGCACCGCCGTGTTCGTGAAGCTCGGGCCGGTGCTGGGCGGCACCGCGCGGATCGTGGTCACCGGCGACGGGCCGGGTCGTTCCCGGGTCGGCTGGTCCGAGGAGGTCTTCCTGCGCGGACTGCCCCGCCAGCTCACCCAGTGGATCGGCGCCGTCCTGGTGCACGGCATGCTGGCGCTGGCCCTGCATCGCGTGCGTCGCGACGCAATGAAGACACTCTCGCAGCGGTAGAGACGCAACAGATCGCCGGTCCGGCGCAACGACGCTTACCGATCATTGCGCCGACCGGCTCGTACCCTCGACTCAGCCCCAGCGACGTGGCCCGGTCCACCCGCACCTCTTGAGGAGTCACCTTGGCCACCACGCCCCAGTCGAGCCCGCGCCGCTACCTGATGTGCGAGCCCACCCACTACACCGTCTCCTACGAGATCAACCCGTGGATGGACTCCACCCGGTACACCGATGCCGACCTGGCGGTCCGGCAGTGGCGGGTGCTGCGCGACCTCTACCTGGAGCTGGGCCACACCGTCGACCTGATCGACCCGATCCCCGGCCTGCCCGACATGGTCTACGCGGCCAACGGCGCCACCGTCATCGACGGCATCGTCTACTCGGCGAAGTTCCGCTACCCGGAGCGCCAGCCCGAGGGCCCGGCCTACGAGCAGTGGTTCGCGGACCACGGCTTCCGCACGCACACCGCCGTCGAGGTGAACGAGGGCGAGGGCGACATCCTGATGGTCGGGGACGTGCTCCTGGCCGGGACCGGCTTCCGGACGGACCGGTCCTCGCACGCGGAGATCGCCCAGGTGACCGGCCGCGAGGTGGTCACGATGGAGCTGGTCGACCCGCACTATTACCACCTGGACACCGCGCTCAGCGTGCTCAGCTCCGACCCGGCCGCCCCGCTGGTCGCGTACTACCCGCCGGCGTTCTCCGACGCCTCGCGCGCCGAGCTGGAGCGCCGGTTCCCGGATGCGGTGATCGCCACCGAGAAGGACGCCGACTGCCTGGGCCTGAACGCGGTCTCGGACGGTCTGCACGTGGTGGTGGCGCCGGGTGCCACCGACCTGGCGGCCCAGCTCACCGAGCGCGGCTTCGAGCCGATCCCGGTCGACACCTCCGAGCTGCTCAAGGGCGGTGGCGGCGCCAAGTGCTGCACGCTGGAGATCCGGACCGCATGACCGACACCCTGGCGAACAACTACCACCCGCTGCCGGTCACCCTGACCAGCGGCGAGGGGGCGTGGGTGCGGGACACCGCCGGACGCACCTACCTCGACCTGCTCGCCGGGTACTCCGCTCTGAACTTCGGTCACCGGCATCCCGGTCTGACCGCCGCCGCCCACCGGCAGTTGGACCGGATCACGCTGTCGTCCCGGGCCTTCGACCACGATCTGCTCCGGCCGTTCGCCGACGCGCTCTCCGCGCTGGCCCGCCCGGCGGTGGCCGGTGACGACGCCCCGATGGTGCTGCCGATGAACACCGGCGCCGAGGCGGTCGAGACGGCGATCAAGACCGCCCGCAAGTGGGGCCACCGGCGCGGGATCCCGGAGGACCAGGGCACCATCGTGGTCGCCGCCGGGAACTTCCACGGTCGCACCACCACCATCGTGTCGTTCAGCACCGATCCGGAGGCCCGGGACGGCTTCGGCCCGTTCACCCCGGGCTTCCGGGTGGTGCCCTTCGGTGACGCCGAGGCGCTGCGCGCGGCGGTGGACGACACCACGGTGGCCGTCCTGCTGGAACCGATCCAGGGCGAGCAGGGCGTGGTCATGCCGCCCGACGACTACTGGCCTCAGGTCCGGGCGATCTGCGACACCACCGACACCCTGCTGATCGCCGACGAGGTGCAGTCGGGCCTCGGACGCACCGGCACCACCTTCGCGCTGGAGCTCTGGGGCGTGCGGGCCGACCTGATCACCCTCGGCAAGGCGCTCGGCGGCGGCGTGCTGCCGGTGTCCGCCGTGGTGGGGCGGCCCGACGTGCTGGGGGTGCTCACGCCGGGCAGCCACGGGTCGACCTTCGGCGGGAACCCGCTGGCCTGCGCCGTCGGTCTCGCGGTGATCGACCTGCTGGCCACCGGTGAGCCACAGCACCGGGCACAGGTCCTCGGCAAACACCTGCACGGTCGGCTGCGCACCCTGGTGCAGGGTGGGCTGTTGACCGCCAGCCGGGGCGTCGGACTGTGGGCGGGGCTGGACGTCGACCCGGCCTGGGGCACCGGACGCCAGTTGTGCGAACGACTGCTCGACGTCGGCGTGCTCGCCAAGGACACCCACGGCTCGACGATCCGGCTGGCACCGCCACTGGTGATCGAGGCGGAGGACCTGGACCTGGCGCTGGACCGGTTGGCGGTCGTGCTGCGCTGATGCGGCCGGGCAGGTCAGCGCCACCCGCTGCTGATGTCGTCGTGAGCGGTCACGGCATATCCGTGCGGTCCACGGTGACCTCGTTGCCGTCCTCGTCCAGGGTCGTCACACCCCAGGGGTCATCCAGCCGGTAGTGACCAATCGGCGCATAGTCCTGCCAGCCCACGAAATG
>Ga0160505_100094_pt1 | contig 68275 bp, 52 predicted proteins | sample DIDeMG_FD_108225 | JGI IMG/M metagenome (GOLD analysis project Ga0160505, IMG submission 108225) | Enriched chicken feces microbial communities from UW Madison campus, WI, USA - DID2874_E49_Stillage MG | ecosystem: Host-associated > Birds > Digestive system > Large intestine > Fecal ... | reverse complement strand
GTCAAGGATTTGGTCGAGAAGCTCCATTCCAAGGGAGAGGAGAGGAGTTACACAAGTAAGGAAGTGAGTCATTGCGATGAGTCGATTGCCACGTCAAAGGAGCAAGTTACACAACTCAATGAAGAAGTTGAGAGCCTTAAGCGAAAGATTGAGGAAGCTACAAGTCTCAACGAGGAAGAAGAGGATAAGTTCAAGAAACAGAGGACGGCTTTGAAGGAAACTATAAGTAGTGCCACAAAGGAAAATGTTGCTTTGAGGGCTAAGTTGTTGAAGTCTTTGAAGTTCTTGAAGGAAACATCTCATCTCAAGAAGAGGAAAGGCAGAGACTTGACGCCGAGTACCCGTTAATGTATTATAAGTAGTATATAGGAATTTCAGATTGGTGGGCATCGAGGATTAAACAGTTGTTGATAGGACTCTCCTTCTTTCCCAAGTATTGGATAACATCTTGAGCCAAAATACCTCCCAAGATCGCAGCCACAGGTGCAAATTCAGCAAACGCTTGATTGGAAAAGAAATGCAAGTACTGGTCGGTTATAACTGACTCGGGAAGACCGAGAACCGAGCAAACCTTCAACAGAGCAGCCTTAAGTTTTTCAATATCCACCACATCTTCTGGATTAGAGAGTCGTTCCAATTCAAAAAGTGAAAGTACCAAAGGCAATGCAGCCGACAACCTCTTGAGCTGACGCTTGGTGAGTTGCGACGGCAACCGAGATGAAGTGAAAATTTCACTGATAGGAACAAATGCGTCAACAATGGTGACAACTTCCTTCTTGTCAGCTTCTTTAATCTCCACTTTTGAAATCGTCTTCACTCCATTGATCTTAGTATTGGCAGTACGTGGCTGGTTACCCATTTCGCTCTCCACTCTGGACTCGTGCTTGATCAAGTCGGTGAAAATATATCCAAACATACCGTGCAACCCAGCCACATACAAAGGAATACCTTGGGCTCTCGTTAGCGTGTTGACATAGAGGATTTCAATCTTAGTGAGCTCAGTGGCCACAACCAAATCAAAATTCTTGAAATAGTCCTCTGATACATCTTCAAGCTTTGTTGTGTTGATCAGAAGATTGACTCTAGGATTGAGCTCCTTGATTGCTGAAATAACAAGTGGAAGTTTAGGTTTTCCAACGATAGAATCATCATTGGGTAGGAAAAACTGCGTGGCAAAGTCCTCATCTTTGACAACACTAGAATCTAATATTTCTATACTGTTAAGACCTCCAAGAACCAAGTTTTTGATGATCTCGGTTCCAACTCCAGCTAGGTTAATTATGAGAAGTTTAGCTGATCTCAATCTGAGCTGGGTGTCGGCACCCCACAAACGAATCTGTCGATCATAGAGTGCAATTTCGTCTTCACGTTAGCATAATTGGTATTATAACATCGAATAATAATCTTAAACATACCTGGAGTTAATTGTTCGGTCATGGTAAGTTGTAGTTGAAGGTAGAAATGAGAAATGCATAATGAGGTGTTTCGATGCACTCCGTGTTTATGTAAGATATTTAAGTGACTTACAGCATATGATTAAATTCGATGAGCGGAGAAATGTAACTTTTGGGGAAATATGAGAGCAATAACAGATAAACCACAATGCTATCAAGTATGAGACATGCGTATCTTAGTTTGATCCTGACACAACCAACTTTTGCAAGTGAGACATGAACACTTGCAACGATACATCATCAGTCAACACCACAGCGCCTCTAGAAACGTCTTGCGAATTATAAGAGGTACTTGGGTTCAACTTGGAGTACAAGAATCTTGCTTGCGAACCTCCTTCTTCAGTGTCGATGAATCTTGGCAATGGGAAACGATCAACTAACAATTCTCCAGCCTCGAGCTTGGGCTCCTCCAATAATCTTCTGAAGTCCTCGTACTCTTCCTGATCCTGGTATCCGGCTTTACGCCACTGTGCAATAGTTCTACCATGGAAGATCAAGATGTGGAAGAAGGTATCCAAGAGCAAAATGCGGTCATCCTTAATGGACACAGAATCTAACAACACAGCCTCTGGCTCTTCTAGGTCCAAGCCAAAGGAGGTCAATGTAGGCTGAATCATGATCAAGGAGTTGTTTGTATCCTCGGTCATCAAGATGTGTCTGTAGAAGGCGGTCTCGTCAGGAGAATTGTTGAAAACTTGCAAGAACTGAGATCTTCTCAAATAGTAAATGAACTGAGGAAACAAAGCAAACTGTGGATGCAATCTAAAAGACTCTTCGACGTCTTTTCTATAGTCAGCAAATTTCTGACACAACTTGATCAACATACGGTCAATCCATCTCAAAACGTCAGCTCCATCATCTTGTTCTGACTTGAAAAGGGTGACTCTGGCCATCAAGACTGCCGCAGCCTCTTGATCGAACGACTGGGCCAAGATTTGTTCATCTCCAGTCAAGATATTAGACACGGTAGTAACTCTCATTCTATAAGTACCAGAAGAGTGCTGGTAATGTGTAACGAATTGGATGTACGATTGGGCGTTAGGAGGCAATGGAGCGACATTAGCAACATCGAAGAAGATGGCATATGTATGCTGTGGAGAAAGTGCACACATCTTGAACTGATTGGAACCTCCAATACCAACTTCATTTTCAGAGACATTGAAGCCCTTTGAATTCAAGGAAGATGCGTGACCGATCAAACCACTGACCTTCAACTCTCTGGAGGTCTTGATATCAAGGGTGGCGTTGAAACCCATTTGAAGATAGTCGTTAAAGTCCTTGACGAACAACTTCAAGAACGACTGCTTGAAAATGGAAGTGGTGAAGGCATCGGTCAACAACAACACACCACCAGTCTTGCTACACAACTGCTTCATTTCCAAGAAACCCACTTGGTCCAAACAACCACCGAACAAGTCGATTGCGTGCGAGTTTTTAACAGCCCTTGCCGCAATGGCATCATAAAACTTGACAGCCTTCTTGTAGTGCTTGGCATTGTCTTTATCAATATCAGAGTGAGATCTGATAGGCTCTCTCAACTTGTTTCCCACAATCATACCTGGGTTTAAAGTACACAAACCAGCGGAGAACAAGAAGATTCTAGCACCGAAACCCGAGTAGGTGTTTCCAAGCAAACTGGTAGCGACGTTGATAGCAGAACCAGTACAACGCAAAGATCTGTCGCCGTGGGCCACAGGCCAAGGGTCGGCACTCAAGTTCTCTAAAGTAGTGGTCAATTGGTCCTCCACTATCTCGAGTGGCAAGAAGAAACGTTGCAACGAGTTGGCCATGCCCATCTGGGCAGGTTGTGCAACCACAGGCTTATTTAACATGTCAGCAACTTGCTTGTCCAGGTATTCCTTGTCGCCTCTGAAAATGTGCGATCTGTTGACACCGTCGGTGCCCAAGTCGTACACCTGAACCATGGTTCCATAAGTGATCAACCCAACCAATGCATTGGAGGGCAAGTAAGACAAAGAGATGATCAAGGTTTCCTTCATGGCGTTCAAGTTGTCTTCATCTTGACACAAATCTACCACAAAACAGAAGATGGGTGGCTGTTGCACGGGCTTGGCTGTGATGTATTCAATGGTGGAGGCATCTGGTCTCAACTCCAGAGGCAAGTTGTCTTGAGTCAAACCTTGGTAATGTGGAGGCAATTGGCTTCGGTTGCCACACAATGGACATATCCAGAAGCCCGTAGGGTCAATGGAGCAGTAAGGGTTGAGGATGCTTCGACATTGTGGGTTCTGACAATAGCATGGGTCGTAGCCTGCCACAGGCAAGTCCTCGCCACGATATTTAAGCGGCGTATAAAACACACCGGTGGGAACGACTATTTTGGCGGCCTCGGCCTTTGTGGAAGGGAAGGAGTTCCAGGCAAAACGGACGCCGTTGATGTCCTCAGCTTCCTCGAAATCCATGGTAATAAAGGAGTGGGAAACGCTAGCAAAAAGAGGCAAAAGACAGAATGTGGCTGCGGATCTTGAAGTAGCGTGGGAACAGCACCGATTGGGCAGGTGAAGGGTGGCGCCGTAGGTTAGAGGAGGTGTTGATTGATGTTGGAAAAACTCGTCGTTCGAGAGGACAACACACGGTCGTGCGCGACCCAGTTTGGAGACGTGGAGGAAGGTGACAAATTGATGAAGAAATAGATTACGATGGGGAAGGTGAAGAAAAATTTTCGAAAATAAGAGATAATACATTAAAAAGTTTGATTTTGGAGAATTTCCTTTCTGTGGTTTTGTCAATGGTTGGAGGAATGTATGCTAAACGAGCGAATAATCTGCGTGATTGTAGCACGAATCAAAAGCTATAGGAATAAGACACCTGATGTAGATACTAGGAGCGAGACCGACCGACAGCATTTCAGGTCGATTTCATGAGAACCCACTTGAAGTTTTAGAAACATTAGCAATGTGCAATCGGAGAAAATAAGATAGATAAGAATACTCTTTGAAGATTTCTGTGTTTTGGTTGTCGCAGAATTGATAAGTTTATGGACACTGATGTTAGAGTTCCTGAATACCAGAGGTGTACCAACAGTCTGGAATGCAGTAGGTAACTGATCCAAAGAAAAGCAGGCTTGTTAAATCCTAGGTCTATAATATGAAAATGTGATCATTGGGACGAAGTGTGATAATTTTGGAGCGTTTGATATCACTTAGAATGGGTATGGAAAACAGTTTGCTGGATCTGGTCAATTTCATGTGTCTATTATGGTTTACCCATCGGACGACTGAAAAAGAATTGGAATGAATGCAACTAGTCTAGGCACAAAGTAGACTACGTCTTATATAATGAACATATCCAGGTGCATATCTCTATATAGCTGCTTATACGTTCGTAATCTCTCGCAGTGGTTTGTTTATTAAAGATGAATTGCGAAAATGGCACTTTTCAAGTATTTGACTCAGAGATGCCAAATAACTGTCTTTGGCTAACAACAAGCACAGTAGTTAGTTGCTTCGGCAGATACTATACGTATCTTCATAAATATTCAAATAAAGTTATGGATCAAATCACTTTTACTTTTTTCTTGTTTTTTCAAGCAAATCAATCAAGACCCAATCATACCTACAAATGGAATTCTCGTTGAATACCACGAAACCTATGAATTATTTCAATCAAGTGGATACACCCTATATGCGTAAAACAAAAAATGTATTCCATCTCTTATGATATAAAGCGATATTTGGTAATTGGCAAGTTTATGTGAGCATTACATTCACCATAATGTCTATATTCCTCTCGATACTTAATATTCAGTCCTAGGTGCTCATTACTAACTTGAAGTAATCTTTACTCAGTCCAGTCTCTACAACCACCAGACTGGTCGCTTACCACAACATTCTCATGTTGTTCCGCACGATATTGCCTCGCTTGGCCATAAGTCGAGCATACTCTTCTAAACTTTCCAACTACTTTGAATTGTTCCCCAAATGCTTCCCGGCCGGAGGTCCTCCAGCAGACCAATTTGCCATCAACTTGCGCCAACTCAGAAGAGAGTACCGTAATGTCCAGAGCGAGCATCATCCGGACGTCATCATGGGCTCTGCTGCGCTCTCCACGGATTCTGATCCCACCGATACGACGTCGGCTCTTGTAAATCGAGCTTACTCCACAATTCGGAACCCCTACACTCGAGCAGCATATGTGATTCAAATTCACCACCCAGAACACATCGATATCACCCAGGACGATGTGTCAAAAGCATTGATTTCGAAATTCCAGGCAGAATCGCCCGAATACTCTGTTGACTACAAAATGTTGCTCATGACTGTGTTGGATGCACACGAGTCGTTGGAATTGGCAGGTTCCGAGGCAGATTTGGAATCGTTACAAACGGAAAACGAAGCTCGCATCGAAGAAACAGAAGGGGCCATCAATACCTTACTCAAGAAACAACCTATTGTATGGGAAGAGGTGATCATCGAGACTATTCGCATGAAGTATTGGGTGAACATCGCCAATGGCATCAAAGACTGGGAGCCGGGAAAGCCCGTCCACTTGACCCACTGACACTCATATATTACAGCTAAACCTATTTAGGCGTCACGAACGACAATATAATGAAGATCTTGAAGGATCCCGACGAGAGTAGACAGAGGCAACCGCATTGGCCAGCCTTGGAAAATCTCTAGAATGACCGACAGGAGCGACACTAGTGAAACCAACCGTGGTGATTACGTACTCCAGGATAATTCGATATTCAGTCGTTCCAAGAGGTCAGCATGGCCAAAACTCCAAGGTGTAAAGTATACCTTGGCGAGCACTGTCAACACCACTACTACGGGCTATACCTGGTCAGATAACCCACTCCTCACAGCTTCAATCCCATAAATACAAACACACTTAAATATCCTCACTGGCCATTGTCTTGTCGTCGTCCATATAGACCTCGTTCTCTGAACCCTCCGAAACTGCCAAATCTAAGTCGCTGGCTGCGTCGTGCGGGATAGAGAGCTCACACTCGTCGAATTCTTTCTTTTCCTCATCATTCTGCGGATACTGTCTCAACCACTTCATCCGTGGACCACTAGCACTGGATTCGTGAATGCGGAAGCCAAACAACCGCAAACCAAAGTTGTCCTGGTTGACCTTGTTAATCCGAATCTTACACTGGTTCTCAATCTCCGGAAACATCTTGACCAATAACCCAGGAAACGTTGTTCCGAAGAAAGCACCGTCAATATTTAGGTACCGCGAGCTCAGCGGAAGATAGATGTCGTTACAGCATGGACAGTACAATCTGACCGTCTCCTGTCCAGGAATGTCGGTGGCACCAACGGGGATGAGATGCATGCCGTCACAGTAATACCGTGGACAGATGCCAAACTCCGACCGCTCGAATTTGCTGGCCATAGCCGTCAACCCAGCCTTGGAAATGATGTATCTTGCGTGTATAAGCCCATACAAAAGCTCAGCCGAATGTGATAGTAATGCCTTGTTGGGTAAGTCGTTTCTTTTGCCCGAGGATCCATTGGGTCCATTATTAGCCAGACCGTTGCCTCCGCTACCACTGTTGTCCTCTGCGGTCTCCACCTGGTAGTCTAAGATGGTGTATAATGCCTCCCTATAGTAGGGCACTTGCAGTGATAAACCAGTTAAGTTGAAGTCATCTTCTATAAATTCCTGGGCTACTGGCACAAAGTAGTCATGGCCAAATGCCTCGCAGAATTGTTGGATCCAAGGTACGTAGTCGTCCTCTGGGTCACTAGACATGGCGTTTGAGTGTTGTTCTGGTATCCTTAGATGGGGAAAAAAATGAGTATCAGCAAGCTCACGTGCACGTCCAGGTAACAGTAGAGGAAATGAGCTGGAGAAAAGAGGACAAAACGAAGCAGAAATTGCTTGAAAAGAGACTAGAGGGATTGAAAGCTAAAGGATTTAGAACTGTATATATATTTCATCTTTTCCATTTCATTCTGTTCCCTATCTACCTGATAATTTATCCTCCATCAAGACACGTGACCAAACACTCTCCACCACCTTTCACTAACTGGTCAACAAACCTCAATAACTAGCCAATGTTTGATCTACAATCTTCAACTATTTTGATAGCTATATTTTTGGTTCTTGTAACCAAGCATATTGTGAACTTGATTGGTAAGTCAAACATCCAGAACCAGGCATGGAACGTCTACACTCAAGTGGCTTCTAAAGCAGGTCACCCCAAGTTTGCTGAATTGTCAGCGAAGAGAAAGCAATTGCTTGAAATCAACAAGGAGAGAAAATCCATAAGTGCACAGGATCAGTATGCTAAGTGGACCAAGTTAAATCGTCAGTTTGATACTGTTTCGGCTGAAGTCAAAGCCTTGGGTGACCAAATGTCGGTGGAGAAGGCTTTATTCTCTAAATACGTTGGTTATGCGATTACTGCCGTCACAACGGCTCCTATCTGGTTTTCACGTTATAAGTACCGCAAAAATGTGTTATTCTATTTCCCACCAGGTGTGCTTCCTTCTAAAGTTGAGTGGTTTTTAGCCCTTCCATTCATGAAAAGTGGAGCTGTGGGTTTAACCATTTGGATGTTCGCTGTGAATTCAGTATTGTCTTCGGTGGAGTCACTCGTTAGATTCATTTTAATGCCTCGGGTAGAGAAGCCCGTCAGACCTCCTCCAAAGGTCTCCGAAGTTGAAGAGGTGAACCAAACGTTCCAAGTGCCTGTGGATTTGGACTAATTCTATGCTTTAAGCGATTTCCAACTGCTCTCCGAACCTTGCCAACATCACCAGCTTAAGTTCTGCATTGCTCTCATCAAATAAATATTGACCCTTTTGTCCTTTTCGTATGTTTTCTTGTGCTGTGAGGAATGTCCGTCTGATTAGATCAGTTGTGAACTCAGACAAATTAAACCCTGTCAAATCATTTCTGTCTTTCGCCAAATAGTACCACGAGTCAATGGCTTTCATCCACACTTTCATTTGGTTACAATAAGTGTACACATTATTTGACTTTTCGAGAATAACGTACGGGTGTCCGTTGCTCTCGTCAATTTCAATCGCTTTCACATTTTCAACGATTACGTTTGGTACTGGTGCTGCTTTCTTTTCTTTTTCTGTTGCTCCCACCTTTGGAACTTCAATAGTGGTCTCGCAATTGAGAATAGGTGCAATAGACACGGCCTTTAAAACTGATGTGAGGCCCCTGAAGCAATTCCCCAGCCCCTGAAAATGCCAGCAATGGATAAGACCCAGGCTTGTGAGTAAAAGAACAAAGTTTCCCTTTTGCTTGCAGAAAACAACGTTACTTCCAAGTTCAATTCCCGGAAGCAAGTAGTTCCCAGACTCTGCAAAAATGATCTGAACTGTACCTTCAAATGATATCAAGATGTAGTAGACCAATTGCTTGTCGAGAATGACAGGCACAACTTGCTGGATCTTGTAGGGGAAATACAAAATGTAGCTCTTTCTCGATTCCTTTTCTGAATTAGAAACGATCACTTGAGTCGGGTCTTGAAAATCAAGCCTTTGAGAAAAGTCCATGCTGAGAGTCTCGTCTTCATCCGGCCAACTTGGTCCATTTCTTACCTCCACTATAGAAGTGACTAGCTCAGGAGCCGATGCCGTTTCTTCAAACTCCAGTGACTTCACATGCTCGATCGCATTAACTATGACTTGAAAAATCAAATTTTCATCAATTGATTCCAAAGCAGTTGCATTGAGAATTTCGTGATTGTTAAGCGGTGTGATCTCCTTGTTCTGAAGTAGCTTTGATAATTCATAATTCATAACGTTGCGGTTGCTGAATAACACTTCTGGAAGCGAGGAGATCATTTTGAAAGGTGTTGGATACTTGTGAACCATCAACAACTTTCTGTATTTTCTAATGCGCTTTCTGAGGCTGGTTGTAGAGAATGTTTGTAGTTGCGTGTTGGTGGGGTCGTCAAGGCCCATATCTTCATTGTCATTGTCCTGATCATCCTCCTTTTGTTCGTTACCTAAACCTGCCCTTTGAACCCGCAGCCGGAGTCCGTGAACGCTTGTTTGGAGCCCTAATCTCGGAAGATAGTAGGAAGTTTGGGAAATTTTTGAGTTGATATGGAACGACTTACTCACTCTTGCAACTGAAGGAACGTTTGTGGATTTGTCTGAATATGTTGAGACAAGAATGGGAGTAACCCTCTTTTTCCCATCCTTGGTTATCTTGACGCTCTGAGTGAGTTTATTCACCTGCTTTGGAGTCAAATGGTTGGTTGTGGGGGCAGATGGTGTTGTTGGCTGTGGAGTGACAGACCTAATTAGTCCCACAGGCGGAGTTTTAACGGAGTCCTCTTCCTTGACAATAGCAGGTTCCTGAAAAGAATTTTTTGACGCTAGGTTCTCCAACTTAAGTTGGTCGACGCTTTCAGCGAAAATGGCAGAGTCTCTATCACCACCATACCTAAGTAATTGAGAGTCATTCACGTCCTCGCTCACCACTTCCCCTAGCTCATTCTTTTCAAAAATAACACAAGTAATAGTTCCATCTAAAGAGCTGATGAAGAGAGCATCGCCGCTGGGTGTCCAGCATATGTCGGTAATGGAGCTCTCCACGATGTCTTCTGCTACAACCAAAGGCTTGGTGGCTGTCGTACTCCACACAGCCAATGTTCTGTCTTGACCGCCAGATGCTAGAATAGTAGTAAATTTTTGAGTTGAAGAACCTGAACGGAATAAGCGTGGGGAAAATGAGCAAACCTCACAAGGAGCCTCATGTCCAATAAGGGATACGTCATGGGCCCAGTCACCTCTGTTGATGATGACTACCGAAGTGACGGGACCATTGGTGGCATTTGGTACAGCAATATGCTGACCATCTGGCGACCAAGACATGCGCCGGAAGTAAGAAGTCAAAGGCGACTTCTTGAATGGATCCATGATGATCTGTTCCATCTGAAACTCATATCCTCCTGTCGAATCGTTTGCCTTGCGGTAGTAGCGAAAGATCCGTACGCTTCTATCGTCAGAAGCAGTTGCAAAAAACTTGTTGGCGGGATCAAAAACAATTCCCTTGACCATTGACTGATGGATATCATACCGTTTAATTCTCTCGAAAGTCGTTCCACTCCAGATGATAATGGAGCGATCCAAGCCCACAGTGATGAGAAGTGACCCATCCGGAGACCAGCACATGTCTTGCACGTCATTATCGTGAGCTACCAATCTTTTTCTAACCGTCCAATGTTCAAGATCTGCTTCTGCCTCTCCAAACTGCTTGGGTCTTCGTGACTGTTCCTCATCCTTTTCCCAAATAAGTACGATTTTATCATCCGAACCAGAAGCCAAAAATCGGCCGTCTGGCGAGAATTTTACACATGTCACCGCTCCATTGTGTCTGCTCATAGATGCCAATGGACGTTGCAACACATTTGAAGGTTCCTCCATGCGTAGCGAGAAGCTATCAGCCTCAGGCGGTAGATCCGAGGATTCCAACACTTTGTATTCTATGATTGATTTCAAGTCCCAGATTTTCACTTTTCCATCAAGTCCTCCTGACGCCAACTTGGTGCCTTCACTATTAACACTGATGGCATAGCACTCGACAGACTTATGTTCAGCTGGATGTTAGTATCGATTGGGAGGGTAATTGGATAGAATTCTCTTGCCAAAATACAAACCTCTATGCGCTAACCACGGTAGTTTCAATATACGCATTGGAACAGTGCTGATTGTGAATCTTTGAATCGCGAGTTAGTACATTCTGTATCGTTTTATTCATGCACACCTGTAGGCCAGAAGCTCAGAACTTCCAAAGACTATTAATTTTTTTTTGAAGAAGCTTGAAAACATGAATAGTACTCTCACTTCAGTACTCTTACTTCAGTATCCGATTGCAACTTGAGTACTCCCCAAGTAGTTAAAACCTTTCATCAATTGGAAGTTGGCCTGGAAACTTATTCTCATTTCTTAGTGGTGAAACTTTCGTCTCGTTGCAGCTGACTCTAGCGATAACAATTTTTAGCTATGTATCTATAAATATTCTAGTACTCTAAAGACCAAATTCAAATTTAACGGCACGGCCGAACTTTTCCAAACCAATCTCCAACTGATCCAAAGGAACGGCAGCATAGGTACCTCTGAAGAAAATGCTGTGAGCATGCTCGGCACTCTCCGGGGTAGGAGGCTGTGGTGGATTGGTGACACCTTCGGCCTTGAACCACGAGCCAGGAACCATCAAAGATCCAAACTCCAAAGCTCTCTCGTAGACTGCAGTCTCCACCTTCAATGGATCCTCGCCAAACTCCTTGAACTTCGGGTGTTTGGAAGCATCAAGGTGCACGACGAAGAACATACCAGCCACAGGAGGTAAAATGGTCACCACCTCCTTTGGGAAGTACTTGTGCAAGCTGTCAATGGCAACATCTCTCTTGTGGGTGTACTCAGCTCTCAAGCCAATCAACCAGTCAAGGTAACCTGCCTGACCCCATGACTGGAACATGCCATTCAAAAATGACTGGGCAAAACCAGAAGGACATTGAATGGAAACTTCGTGCAATCTTACAAATCTTTCCAATAACTTAGCCTGGCCAACAATCCAGCCGAATCTCGAACCAGGTGCGATGGTCTTAGATACAGAGTCCAATCTGATAACTCTACCCTCAACATCCATGGAAAGGTATGATGGCACAAGTGCTTTGACAAACTCCTCGTGGCTGTGGACGTGCTTACTAGATCTCTCCTTCAAGTCAGTGGTGTATGGCTCCATCTGCAAGAAGTAGTATGGCTCGTCTTCAATGATGATGAAGTCGTGCTTCTGCGCCAACTTATAGATGGCCTTTCTTCTCTCTGCATCAAGACACGAACCGGTTGGATTCTGACCAGTACAAATGGTGTAGAACATTTTAGGCTTAGGGCCGACCCAGTTGTCCAAGAGCTTCTCCAAGTCCTCAGGAATGATACCCTCGGTGTCCATTGGAACAGGAACAGTGATGATACCCTGAGCCTGGGCGGTCTCCAAAGCGGACGAGAAAGTGTGCTCCTCAACCAAAATGGCATCACCTCTTGTGACGAAAGTTCTCAAACAGGCATCCCACGACTGGGTGTTACCAACGGACGAGATAAGTGTCCAATCCTCATATGGAACCTTGTGAATGAGGTCAGTATGCTCCTTGAGGAAGTCCAAGATCTCTGGCAGACCTTCAGTGAAACCATATTGCAACGATCTGGACAACTCAATTTGGTTTGGGGAGTTTTTGGCCTTCAGCTTGTAGATTTCCAACACAGTCTTGTCTGCGTCGGTGACCTGAGCACCAATTCCGTTAGAGAATGGCTGCGTTGGGATATCGGCGGAGATCTTGTCAAATGGGAAGTATTGAGAGAGTGGTAAACCTCCACCCAAGTAAGTCATACCTGGCTGGTTGAAGTACTTGAAAGCGCTCTTCAAAGGCGACAGTCTACGAGACTTTGCCTCTTCACTCAAAAGGTGGGACAAATCTTTTGCTTGTGGCTTTGACATCTTGTGATAAAAATACCTGGTGGTAGGATTTTCAACCCGAGTGCGATTCACCGTGCTTTTATATAGATGAGTAATTCTGGAAAGGATTCCGCGCTTTGTTCTATGAGCCCTTATCCAATGCAAAATGTCGATAAGCTATGTCATCTGTTGACGGGACGAGGAAAGTGGAACAGATTAGGGAATTGGAGTTGAATGGGGAAATATCAGCCGTTCGGAATTACTTGTATTGGCCGGGACCCCATTTTTTTTAAATATTTTTATCAATTGCCATTTTATGGTTGGCTCCGATGGATAAATGCCTCCAAGTTTCCGCGCCAGTCGCCGTATACGGCATTTATCGCTACTACCCCAGATTGATAGACAATAATGTATTTTTTTTGGGGGGTTTGTTAAATTTCAACTCAGATAGGCGGGGAAAGTTGACCGAAAGATGGATGGAGAGGGGACGGTGAATAATTGCAATGTAAATACGTCAGTTGCGTGAAGTTTAAGTTACGTAGAGAATGAGTCATTCGGTTATCAAATCTTTTGGACCTGGATAGATAAAGTTGTGGAGACTGCGAAGGTCTATATTACCAATTTTGCGACAATTTCAAACCTCACTGTTCACTCTTTCAACCGTTTCACCCGACTCTATTTATTTATTATTGTAATTTCTAATATCTTTAAATTCTCGAATACAGATTTCATTGTCAATCTCCAATTTTTATACCCGTTCATATTTTCTGATTGTGACGTTCATACGTTTACGACCAGTCGATTTCGGCCGTATTGAAATACTCATTGAGATCACTAGATGTGGCATCTGATATCGGAATGCCTGGAAATTTCTGCTCAAGACTCGGCCGGAGCTGTGGAGGATGCTGTACTCGCCTCAAACCCCGAGGTATTTCTGAATACTTGTTGCCTGGAAGGTGGACCTCTAAGTCTGTCAAACTCTCCGGATACTTCGCAAATGGATATGTAGATGTCAATTTTCGAAGTCCACAGGGAAGTTGCACATTTCTGAACATCTGATCACACAAGCCTTGGATGTTGAGTTCTATCAAACTGGAAGGAAACTGAATTGGACCCTTACAATCCTTTATGGACATTGTAGATAAAAGTGGGAGGTTCCAGTGGAAGTCACTGGATACTCCGTGGTGCAACGAGATCTCTTGCAACGTGGAAGGAAGCTTTAAGTCGCAGAACTTTGACTGTGAAGATTCGGGAAACTCTATAAAAAGAACTTCTAAATTAGATGGAAACAACAAGTAACGTGAGTCCTCGACTGTGCTGAATGTCCATCTTTTAAGACCGATTGGAAGTGTCACCTTTGACCAATCCTTCGTCTTGTGTCCATCGGCCAGCAAAGATTCAAGACTAGAAGGAAACCTTACTTTGGAAAAATTGAAGATGTTGTGGTCTTTATTCTTTGCAGAAATGTCAAGCAACTTTAACTGTGGAAATATCACATTGTCTAAACTTTTCAACTGATTAGAGCCAACATAAAGCTCCTGCAAACCATCGGGTAAACACATATCGTCAAGTCTGTTTATGAGACATCCTTGCACATCTATCATTATTAGAGAAGATGGAAACAGAACATCTGCCAAACTCCTTATGGAATTGTACTTTAGGTCTAATCTCTTCAATTGAGGTGGGAATCGGATCTGCCGTAGGTCCTCATCTTTTAAATCACAGAATTGTAAGCTCAAATCCCTAACTTGACTAGGAATGTGGATACATGAAACATCCGAAATACTATGAGATAGGTCCAATAGTCTGAGGCTTGAAGGGTAGGTCGTCCAGAGTTCCATAGAGTCATGGCAAATTAGTTCTTGAAGGCTGTCAGGTAGTAGTATACTCTTCGCGCACCTTGCGTCTTGAATCTTGATGGATTTCAATGTCTTAGGCCAACCTTTCATAATCTGAGTCGGTTGGTCCAGAAATACAATCGAGAATTTCTCCAAGTGTGGTGGACATAAATTCATTGTGAATTCTTCACCTTGAATTAACTCAAGATGTGTGATATTCTCCCAGTATATGACATTGGTCAAAAGTCGGAGGCTCTGCGCTTCTCCAACGACACAAATACTTGGAATTTCCGATATGAATTCTGGATACTGGTTGCAGAAATCCAAAAATGTCTGGAGTGTCCGATGAGTTCGGATAATGATCTTCATTTGCACCACATGTGCTTTTAGTATACGCCTGGCAAGAGCACGAAGTTCTTCAATGGATGCAACATAATGATCGTCTATAATGTCTGAATATTTAGGAACCAGATGGGCTTCCGTGTTTTCTCTTTCTTCTAGGGAGTCTGAATGGTTCCCAGCAACATAGACCAATTTTCCATATATTTCACCTTGAATAATGGACTTAAGTGAGTCTCCTTTGGGAAGCCGTTCATGGAAATACTTCAAGTATGACAAGGGAATATACAGTAGGATCTTAGAAACAATTTCCAACGGCAATGGCGGCAAGGCCATGATGTTGTTCTTGACGATGATATTTGGTACTGTAGTGTATGAGAGAGGGCTTCTATTTTTTGTGGGGACGGCACATCTAAAAATTAGTGCCTCGCTTACGGTACAGATCTGCGCTAAATAAGTGTTGTAGTAGTACATTCAAGCTAGAGCTTGGATCCAGCTGTCAAGCTAAGGCAGCTTCGATTATAGAACAATTTGGCCATACTCGGCCATTTGAGTCGACGGAGGCTCGTCTGAACACCATGTTATGTGCAACTTTCACGTTGATTTGTATTAACGCAACTGCAGAAATGCATCAAGTAAAACAGATGACGGAGGCTCATCATTTCTATTCTTTTCAAAAACATTCCAGAACCGAAGCGTTTCATCTCCTGCGCCTGTCACAATAGTCTCTCCGTCGGGTGACAACGAGAGGTACAACACCCTATAAGTGTGCCCCGTCAAATGTGCAATCTGTTGCATGGAAGGATACTTCCACACAATGATCTGGTTCCGTGAGTAGCCATGAGTAGAAACAATTTCATTGGAATTCTTCAGCCAGATCAAGTTGCACACTTGCGAACCAGTCTCCACATTATTGACTCGGTTCCCCGTAAGCGTATTCCACACTTTGATTGTCTTATCGGCCGTTCCGCCACCAGATGCCAAAATGCCTCTTTGGTGAGGAGACCAGGAAATAGCCTTGACTGCGGCATTATGTTCGGTGAACTGGTGAAGAGGTTTCGGATTGAGTCCATCCCAGATGAATAAATTATTGTCATTGCCTCCACTGGCAAGTTTGTTTTCCTCAACGTTCCACTTCAAACCACACACTTCTTGCTTGTGGCTGTCAAAGCTGTTGACGTAATGACTTTGTACTCGAACATCACGATTATAGATTGTTCGATCACGAGAACCAGATGAGAGAATATGCTCGTTCCATGCCAAAGCACTCACTCTAAACTTGTGGCCTGTCATAGTTCTAACACACTTGATTTTAGTTGCATCCCAGATTTCCACCAAACCTTTCAGTGTTCCCACTGCCAAATGGGTGCCTGACCCTATCCAGCTAAGAGATGTGACCTTGTCTTTATTTTCGAGAACACAAAGACGCTCAACAGACTGGGTCAGTCCATCCCATAAGTAGACGGAGTCACCCAACCCAACTGCTAGCACGTCCTGCAGTCCCCAATCCACGAGGTTCAAGTAGAAATCATCAGAAAGCTCTGGGGCATCAAGAACCCTATAAGGGACCTTAGAAATTTTGCGGGGCTTCTTTTGGGGACTAAGCAAGAATTTTTGCGATTCCAGTCGCACTGGTGATAACGAGAAGAGCTCTTGCTGCAAATCCCTAGAGATTGGTCTAGGTTTGCTAGGCAGCTGGTATGTGAACAAATTAGTCAGTCGAGGCGTTGCAGACACTGAACCTGACGTTGATCGAGGCGGAGTCGTCCTGCCCGAGTTGGAGGTGATGGTGGTGGGGCGAGAATTTGAGGATCTTATATTGGCAAGATTATCAGACACAGCATTATCTCTTGGAGGTGCCGAATTCCGTGAAAGGTCGGCCGTGGCCATAGGAACGTGGTCCCCAAAGAGCTCAGCCTTGAGCACACTGGAAAATGTCCTGTTAGCCTCTTCCACCTTGCGTAATTCGATCTCATTAGCACTTCTCTCCTCATGGTTAGCACTGGAGCCTGCTCCATTGCCAGACACACGGAGGTCGGGCACCACGTCTTGATTGGACAAACTGAATGCAGCTTGCAAATCGATGCCGGTTCTATTGGGGATGTGTCGATCACTGAACAAAGAGCGGCCATTCTGTCTACGACGAGGAGATGTTGATGGATACGACAAGTAATTGTCGCCAGGCTTTGGAGGCGAGAGGCTGCGGGTAGATCTCGAAGGAGAACGCGGCGTCTCTATGGGAGGGGGTGGCTTCAGCAAACGAGAGCCACTGGGAGTTGGCGATTCCGAGCGATTAGAAGGCCCTCTGTTTCCAGACATGGCTGTGTGGATGGAAGCGAAGAATTCGGTCTGAAAATGAAAGCTCTATAGAAAAAAGGGAAGTGATGATTTTTTAGCCGTCAAATTAAGAGCGGATAAAGAGTCTCTCCGGGCACTGATGGATTGATACTGCGACGAGTTTTTGTGATAAAGTGGTAGATAGTTGTGATTCTCACCTGCATGGAGAAGTGTGGGAAGAAGAGGTAGGTTTGTGGGGATTGATGGAGGGTAGATAATAGGAACTCATTGGTTTGGTTTATGTTGGAGAATTGGATCGTAAATGTTTTATTTCTTTTTCGATTCCTTATGAATTTGGAGATGTTACGTGTTGAGGATAGTTCTTGGAAGTTATGATGTAGAGTATTAGGGATGTGCACCTTAACGATTGAGTATTGGCATTCTACTAGACAATTTTCTAAGTTACGAGGTATCCAAGTAATTAAAAACTGTTAGGAAAACTTCATATCCATTGGAATACTTTGATTGTCTCAGGCAATGAATTGTTGATATAACCTAGGCATTATAACTTATTGTCTATAACCACTATCACCATTTGGAGACAAAGAGTTTTTCGTGGGTGCGAAATACACTGCGCACTAAGCACTCCGAGATGGCCCGAAGGAGTAAGATAGAATTATCTACAAACATGCAAAAGTTCAACAACCATCACCTTCATATTCTCGGTAAACTATCCAATCATCCAAAGATTTCCCTCCTCCTTACCGATAACTACCTCCAATGGATTTATTATAGTGGTGTACGGGTGTGCCCACAACCAATGAACACCCACCATTTTCAGGTTACGCAGACTGTACCCAATAACATAAAAAAAATCCCACATAATCGTTAGGTTTTCATTTGGATATATTCTGCTCCCTTGCACATTCCCCCCAGTTTGCTTCCATCAGCACATCCTCGCAGATATCTGCTTCCGTTCAGACCTCCATAACACCTAACCACGGAATTAAAAAAACCATAGCATCATGTTTCGCTACATGCCAAAGAAAATCGGCACCTTCGTTGCTCCAATGAAGATGGCCACCAGAACGAGTATAATCTCTGTGCACAGAGACACCAAGGAAGACAGCCAGCAGCTCCCCTTTGAGTTCACTGCCGAGAACTTGAAGAGAGCCGACGAGATCATCGCCAAATACCCACCTCAGTACAAAAAAGGTGCTTGCATGCCATTGTTGGACTTGGGCCAGCGTCAATTGGGCTTTACCTCCATCTCGGTAATGAACTACGTGGCCAAGATGTTGGACATGCCTCCTATGAGAGTGTATGAGGTTGCCACCTTCTACACCATGTACATGAGACACCCAATGGGTAAGTACAATGTGCAAGTGTGCACCACCACACCCTGCCAGTTGTGTGGTTCGGACGAGATCATGAAGGCTGTGACAGACTTCTTGAAGATCAAGCCTGGCCAGACCACTCCAGACAAGTTGTTCACTTTGCAGGAGGTTGAGTGTTTGGGTGCTTGTGTCAACGCTCCTATGCTTGCCATTAACGATGATTTCCACGAGGATTTGACTGCCGAGAAGACGGTGGAGATCTTGCAGACCTTGAAGGACGGCAAGCCATTGAAACAGATTGGTCCAGTTTCCGGCAGACACTCTTGCGAGCCATTTAGTGGTAGAAATGTGTTGAAGAGTGCTGAACCTAACGACATCCGTAAGTTCACCAGATCCGACTTGTAGGGGTTCATGTAAAATAATTGGCGTTGGCCGCAGCATTAGTATTCTAATAGAAGGTTAGAAGAGAGCCTGTAGAGATTGAAGTTAATAGTGCACAGTATTGGTGAAAAATGCCATGTATAGGTCAGAATTGAAGACGGAAATGAGGGAGGAATACATGAAAGATCAACCAAATGCAAAAGGAAACAGAGAACGAAAGAAAGACAAAAAAAAAAAAATAAGTAATACACCTTATCAGTTACTTTGAGTTCAATTGACTATGTTACACAATTCTTAACTTTTGCATAGCTGGTGAACTTAGCAAAGCCCATGAATCTGACTATCTTCCCCAGGTGTTTATCTCCACTAAACAAATCGGGTTTCTTTTCTCATATATGCAATCCATCCAACCTTTCACTCAAAGATTGAACGCCACAAAAATGCAAAGATCAATACAAATTTACTACAAATTACTACAAGTCCAACCCAATTTCCTATTTCTAATTCATATTCCCAGGTCTTTTCTTAATATCTTTCCTTCAATATTTCCATACTTCGTCTCAACATTTTCTCTCCATTCCAGACGTCATTATCAGTTTCGGTATCGCACATCTGTCTCGTGACTGCGTGCAATCGGTGACTAATTTCTTTTTCCTCCAGTGAAAAACCACAAACTGTCGTGGATTTTTCTCGTTGCCAGCATCTATTCTTTCCAATATGACGAAAAAATCATACAATATCGAGACCGAGTTGGTATGGACAAAGTCCACCGACCAGTACAACGCCAGTGTGCCTCCATTGTATCAGTCAGCCACATTCAAGCAAGAGTCCTTGTCCAATATGGGGGAGTACGACTACACGAGATCGGGAAACCCCACCAGAACACATTTGCAGAACCACTTGGCTAAGATCATGAAGGCCAACCAGACATTTGCCGTGACTTCAGGCATGGGATGTCTTGATGTCATCACGAGATTGCTTCAGCCTGGTGACGAAGTGATTGCTGGTGACGATTTATACGGTGGAACCCACCGGTTGTTAACTTACATGAACAATAAGGGTGATTTGAAAGTGAACCACTATGACACCACTAATACCGAGTTGATCAAGTCCAAAATAACTCCTGCCACCAAGATGATTTTCTTGGAGTCTCCTACCAACCCATTGATTAAGGTGTGTGACGTTAAGGCCATTACGGAGCATGCACATGCTGTCAACCCAGACCTCCTTGTTGTTTTCGATAACACCATGATGACCCCATTGTTGATGACTCCGTTGGACTTGGGTGTGGATATTCACTACGAGTCGGCCACCAAGTACTTGAACGGTCACCACGATATCATGGCAGGAGTGATTGCTACGCGCGATCCCAAATTGGCTGAGCGTGTGTATTTTGTCATCAACTCCACCGGTTGTGGCTTGAGTCCCTTCGATCTGTGGTTGTTGAGTAGAGGTTTGAGAACTTTGGCTGTAAGAGTTGAGAGACAGCAACAGAATTGCGTGAAAATCGCCGAGTTCTTGCAACTGGTGGGATTTAAGGTCAGATACCCTGGCTTAAAGTCACATCCCCAGCATGCATTACATCAGAGCCAGTGCAAAGGAGCTGGAGCCGTGTTGAGTTTTGAGACTGGATCCATCAAGACTTCAGAAAAAATCGTGGAGGCAGCAGAGATTTTTGGAATCGCTGTATCGTTCGGTTGCGTCAACTCTTTAATCTCTATGCCTTGTAAGATGTCACATGCTTCCATCGACGCTAAGACTAGAGAGGAGAGAGACTTTCCAGAAGACTTGATTCGGTTGTGCATAGGTATCGAGAACGTCGATGACTTGATCGACGACTTGACTCGGGCCCTCTTGAAGAGTGGAGCCGTAAAGCTCAACGAGAAGGACGAATTGTTCAATGCGGTGGGCGTGGTAGCCAAGTTGTAAGTGTGGGGAACATATTCATTTCTACTTTCCTGTTTCCAACAAACAGGGCCAGACATCTGGACTTATAGACGGGAATTCCCGATTAAAATTAGTATCACGGTACGAGATGTAGCTATGTATAATTTCAATAAGTGACGAAGATGCGTTTACGTTTGAAAATACTAGTTTAGAATGTCCTGCTATTTGAGCATTAATTACAGAGACCGCAGTTTTGCAATTCCTGATACCTAAATTAATCCTGAGAACTGACCTGACAGAAAAAGAAAAAAAAAAGTTAATTACAAAGAGTCCTCTCCTTGGTTAACAAGCCTCCAGGTTTTTTGTTTTTTCCATCCAACTCGTTGTCTCCCATTCTCATCAAACCTATCGTGATGGCTACTTTCCTACATACCACTTACGCGTACAATTTCCGCGTCTTAAACTACAACTCTTCCTCATGGCTGAACAATACGGCGTAGTGCCAGGAACCTTGAAAGACGCTCTCTCTAGAAGCACATGTCACCAGTGGCACGGAAAGGGTCTCCGTGTGCAAGTGACAAACTCAAAGGTCATCAATGAAGCCTCGGCCACCGAAAGAAGATACAGATGCGTGTTATCCGATGGCAAGTACTCCATCCAAGGCTTAATCGAATCCAAGTGCAATTCGTCTTTGGAAGCCAATGGATTCACCAGATACTCGATTGTGACCATCAATCACTACACCATTGCCAAAACTATGAAGAGAATCTTGCTTATTTCCGATATCGTAGTTGACGTCCCCAAGGCTGGCAGAATCGCGTCCGAAGTCACCAGTCTCGACCAATACTTTGACCAGAATCCTAGTGAAGACATTGCCACTGGTGTGGCGGGTTCCACAACTCCTCAGCAACTGACTCCTCAGCCTCAAGCCGCCCAACCTGTGGCTCCACAAGTGAGAGAGAATCGTCCATCCTCAGACAGACCCGTCAACCCCATCGAGTCGTTGTCACCATACCAGAACAACTGGACCATCAAGGGCCGTGTGTCGTATAAGGGAGATGTGAGAACGTGGTCGAACGCAAAGGGAGAAGGTAAGTTGTTCAATGTGAACTTTTTGGATGAGTCCGATGAGATTCGTGCCACTGCTTTCAACGAAATGGCCGACAAGTTCTACAATTTATTGGAAGAAGGAAAGGTGTACTACATCACCAAGGCACGTATTCAACAGGCAAAGCCTAAGTTCTCTCACTTGAGTCACCCATACGAATTATCCTTAGACAAGGACACTGAAATCACCGAGTGTTTTGATACCTCTGACGTGCCCAAGATTCACTTCAACTTCACTAAATTGGATCACATTCAGAACGCTGACAAGGATTCCATCATCGACGTGATTGGTGTTGTCAAGACTGTCAACGACGTGTTCCAGATTACCGCCAAATCTACAGGAAAGCCTTTCAACAGAAGAAACATCACCATTGTTGATGACTCCAATTTTGCCATTGAGGTCGGTTTGTGGAATGCAACTGCTGTCGACTTCAGTATCCCTGCTGGTTCTGTCGTGGCTATCAAGGGAGTGAAGGTGCAAGACTTTGGAGGAAGATCTTTGAGCTTGACTCACTCGGGAAGTATGATGAGTAACCCTGACATTCCTGAAGCTTACCAATTGAAGGGCTGGTACGATAACAAGGGTGTAAATGAGAACTTCCAGAGCATGAAGTCCGAGTCCTCGGGATCTGGCGAGTCGTTGGGCAACAGAAAGACCATTGTTGAAAGTGAACAATTGGAATTGGGAACTAGCGAGAAGCCCGACTACTTTTCCTTGAAGGCAACTATCAACTATTTCAAGACTGATAACTTCTGTTACCCTGCCTGTAACAACGAAGTCAATGTCTCCTCCAGAGGTCCTACTCCTTGTAATCGTAAGGTTATTCAAGAAAGCGACAACTCATGGAGATGCGAAAGATGTAATTTGACTTACGAAGAACCACACTACAGATATATTTTGAACTGTTCCATTATGGATCATACAGGCCAGATTTGGGCCACTTTGTTCGATGACGAGGCAAAGAAGTTGTTCAACATGAGTGCCGGAGAATTGATGAAATTGAAGGGTTTGGATGGAGATGACAACCACGACTTTTTGACGCTCGTGAACTCAATTACGATGAAGGAATATAACTTCAGATTGAGGGCAAAACAAGAGAGTTTTAACGGGAACATGAGAATCAGATACAACGTGATGTCTATCAACGAGATTGATTTCAATGCAGAGAGTATTCATTTGGCCAAGAAGCTCGAATCGGTTCTATAATTGGTCAGGTAATTAATGTATATCCAGTTAATAAATTTTGTGCAAATTGGATATTTCGTAGGTATCGTCTCTAGAAATTTTGGCTGTTGTACTCGACCAATCCATTGGCAGTGAGCCAGAACAGTTTTAGTACATCATTAGCAGTTCGCCGTCCCCTTGTAATCATAAGCTTGTGAATAAACATATTGGTTTCTTTGGGGTCAGTTCTAGCAAGTGCAGTCTTCTTGAGTTCTTCAAGTGATTCCGTTAACCACTGTTTGAATGGGATTGGGAATTTACCAACAAGACTGCGAAAAACATTGTAGTAATACTCAAGATGTGACCTTGTGCACCTGAGAAATGAAGGCATAAGTTTGAACGTGACCATCTTTCCAAGTCCAAGGTCAATAAACAATCTTGTCAAAATCTCATGATCGTCCTTTGTGCCTCTTTTCAAATTGATAGTAGTGATCCAGAATTTCAGGACTGATTTAATGATAAACGACTCATTGGCATCGAATCCTTCAAGCGCAAATGGAATAATTGTGTTGACAAAAATTGGCAAATGAATGATTAATGATGGTTTGTATTCAATAATCTTGGAGAAGATATCGATTCCACTTTTAATCATATCTGGATCAGTCTTTAAAAATTCGAGTCTCTGGATGAAAAGCCTGTCTATCAATCCTCCAACCAACTCGTCACTCAAATTCCTGAAATTCGTGACGATCATACTTTCGAAGAGCCCAAAAATGTAAGGAACAGCATTTGGATTTCTGTTGTTTTCCATCACCGAAACGAGGTATTGAGCAATGGTATCTTGATCAAATTCGAAAGGTCCGCCAAGTGATTCCCCCAACCCCATCTTGAACACTTGTAAGCATTTCTCAATTACCATAGTGTTCTGTGAAAGTGTCTGGTTTTCAAGTGAGTACTTCGTAACGATTTCCAAAACAGCAGGTTTGATGCCCAAAGGATCTGCCTTCCAAAACTGTCTGTAGTTTACCTCTTGTTCCGTCAGCAATTGCTCGATCTCCTCATCTGTGAGGGAGCTTCCTTTTCCAATATTAACCAAACATGATACCAAAGATACTAGATATTCTTCGTCACTTTCCGAAAAAGTGGAGCCTACAGCGCTCATCATCGCTTGGGAAGCCTCGTTGATTGTCAAAATCATTCCTTTGATGATTTCAGCATGCTCGTTGACATCACCTATGTTCTTGGCAATAACACTATAGGCGTTGAACATGCGCAGCCTAATTAAACTGTCAATTGAGGAGTTCCTTAGCATTTCAATAACGATGACTTCCAAATTAGGAAGAAATCCAGTAAGACTGAGGCTACATTCCTCGCATATTTTTGTTGCTGTTTTGGAGGCTAGTAGGGAGAGGTTTGAAGAATTTGCCATGATAATTGGAAATAGCATGTCGAAGACTTGTCCGAGGTATACGTTACCCTCGCTAGTTTTGAAGTAAAACTCATTAGAAGCAATGTACAGAATTAGAGTAGAATTGAACAAGTGACCCTTATCATCAGAGATGGAAGTGTTTTTGAAAGTTCCCAAAAGGTTGCTTGCAAAGATCTTCTGCGAAAAAGGTGTGATCAATCGTTCCTGTGACTCAAAGTACACTGTATCATCGTTAATCTTGTAAAGGAGGTACAACGTTGCTTCTATGTCAGCTATCAACACGGGATTCTCTGAAAACTTGCCAATATACTCAATGAGTGACTCGCACATCATTTCGTAAAAGTCAGATTTAAGAAGAGCATATACCCCTATGAAGAATTCCGCAACGGCAATTCGGTAACCAATGAATTCGCTTCGAATATCCTTATAGATTGATAGATTTGGTAAGTGGATTTTTCTCCAGTAAACTTTTGCCACCTCATTAAAAATAGTTTTCTTCTCCAGTTCAAAATTATCTCTGAATAGTGGGTCTTGTGCTTCTTGGAATAAAATATCGAACATGTCGTTTGATTCCTGGTAGACGTTAGCCAACTCTTCCCAGAACTCCAACATTCGTTCACTAATAAATTCTTCCGAATTTGGAGTGCCATCAATCGATGTCAACCTTAGAGCGATTGATAGAATGTTCTGAGTGGAAGCATCCAAGATCGATTTAGAGAGCCTGATTGCATTCAATTGCAAGACGGTGAGAACCAAATCCACAAAAGCAGTTACTTCCTCGGTAAATTCTTCTCGTCTCTCGCTGAAAATAATTTGATTCATAAACTGGTCTCCCCACTCACCCAGAGTAAACAATATAGAGTAAAGTGACAGTTTCTGTTCCATACTTAGCAATGGAGAGTTCACTTCAAGGATTTCGTTGAAAATCTGTAGCACAAGCTTGAAGGAGGCCATCTTTTGTTCATTGTTGCCATCCACAGGCTGTTGGAAATGTTGTAGAAGGAATTTGATTATGAGTGCGATTTCCTTGGAGTCATACCGGGCATCGCCATTATTATTAGGAATATATGACATCCACGAATTCAATGTTTCAAGCGATTGGATATCCATGTCATCCAGAAGCTGCTTGTTCTCTTTCAAGTACATCAAGTACTCGAATGTCACCTCTAGGAGGGGGAAAACGTCTTTTTTCACAGCAGAGTTGATGGCTGAAGCATGGTCGTTAAGCTTCAAAACATCTTCCACCAAGATGGAAAAATACATTAGGAGGAGTCCTAATTGTACAGAGTTCAACCTCGAGACTGACGCCGTGAATGTCAGGATGTCGGACCCTTGGTCGTTTCCCATGGCTTTGAGAAATACCCAAATAGGATTGGCAAATGATGGATTCTTTATGTACAACATCGACAAATCAGACATAAGCTTCTTCAAAATGAATAAATGAGACGATATTTGTGGCGAGTCATTCAACAATTGGCCAATGTGGCCCTGAATACTCCCTGTTAAAGCTTGTAAGGTCTCATTGTTGAGATCAGAGTTCTGGATCACCACGGCATAGGTTAAAGCGCCAAAATACTTACAATTCCTCGATTGCTGTTCTAGCAAGTACGAGGCCACCGCAAAACCTTGAGGAGATTTTTGGATGGCTTGAAGTTCCTTTTGGTACGCAAACACTGCATTGGGGTCATTGGACGAATAAAGTGTTTCCACTAGCTGAAAATGTCAGTATGGAAAAAAGTGGAGAAAAGTGAAATGAACTTACCTTTGCTACTTCCTGCAAATCGCCCTGGAAGTCCAGCATGGGGAAGAATAGATCAGGCACTTGTTAACTATGTGTCTTGCAAATGTGTAGGTGCACTCCGAGAAGAGAAGGTCAGATCAACAGATGGTTTTACGAATCGAATAGCCTTGATGAAACTTGTCAAGTCTACAGTTTCCAGTCTTGTTTTAATTTTTTGAGAATTCCCAAGGCTTTTCAGTTGGATTTCTGAATACTGAATGTCCACTATCAACACCCTTATCACTAGGTGTTGAAACCCAAATTGCGTAGAATAATACTTCCGGTACATGCCAATAACTGAATTTACCCATTCCTGTGAATGAGGTGAGATTGATATGCCGATTTCATGTAGCTACAAGATATTGAAAATCTTTCAAATATCACAATGCTCAACTACTTCCATTCTTTTTTCCCCACTTGTCCATGATTTTTTTCTATTGTATGGATTACAATATTGATCGCACCATGGTGAAATTTGATGTCTGTACGATGGTATAGATTACAACCCCCTGCAGGTGTATAGCCAGCCCTCACCAGCAACAAATGTTGGTCGTGTCATCCAACAAAAAGGTATGGCAATAACGGGTCAAGAGAACCTACTGATATCTTGATAAGCTTTACGGTCGCCAGTCGCCGCAGATATCTTTAGAAACCACCAATGTAGTCACAATCGGATGACATCTTTACTATGTGCATTATTGGCTCATGAATCAGTCAGTCACAGCCACAATCGTTTAAATTCGAACGAACAAATATTTCAAATCATGTAGAAGTAGCCTCCTGGTCTAGATACTCATTTGTGTCCTCTTAAATAAAAAAAATAACCCACCAGCACTAACTATGTCCATCCACTCACATGGCTTCCAGAAGCTGCTTACATAAGCGTAAATGTGTAGAAACCAACCCTCCCGGTGCACAACCATCATCCAATTTTTCTCTACTACTGTTTCATACCCACCAAAATGAGAGTTGCGAACAGAAGAGTGAGTAGAGCAGACTGTGCTAATTGCACATGCTCGCCAGGTTTATTGTCCCGTACCAATAGGCGGTCTTCGGTCATTGCCAGAAGAATCAGTATCAAGAGAAGCAACTCAGGCAGCACCTCGCCTAATGGATCCAGAAAAGGTTCGGTGTTCACCATCGATGCTGCGTCGCTTTGTTTGCCCGAGATTAAAGAGGTCAACACATCGCAAAGATTGCAGGCCTTGAGAACCTTGATGGCTGAGAACGATTTGGGTGCCTACATTGTGCCCAGTGAGGACCAGCATCAGAGCGAGTATGTTGCACCTCTTGACCAGAGACGGAGCTTCATCTCCGGTTTCTCCGGCAGTGCTGGTGTAGCTATCATCACTCGTGATGTCACCTGTATGAATGATGTTCCAGAAGGTTTGGCTGCGTTATCTACTGATGGTAGATACTTCAACCAAGCAACTAATGAGTTAGATTTCAACTGGACCTTGTTGAAGCAGGGCGCCAAGGATGAGCCTTCGTGGCAAGAATGGACAGTCAGAAACGCCGTGCAGCAGTCCTTAGATTCGGGTGTCAAGATCAATATCGGTGTGGACCCAAAGTTGGTCAGCTTCCTGACTTTCGAGAAAATTACCAGCGTCATCAGGGAGGAGTTGAAAAAGTCTCCAAACGCAAGAGTTGACTTTGTCCCTGTCAGAGAGAACTTGATCGATAAGATTTGGAGCAAGTTCGAAGAAATCCCAAGTTCCAGTCAGCATATCGTCAAGACCTTGGATATCAAGTTTTCCGGAGAAGATGTCAAGTCTAAGGTTGAAAAAGTTGCCAAAGTTCTCGAGTCTAAAAATGCTGATGGTTTGATTGTTACTGCGTTGGATGAAGTTGCCTGGTTATTGAATATGAGAGGTTCAGACATTGAGTTTAATCCTGTTTTCTACAGTTATGCTATTGTTAAGAAAGATAGGCTGGTTACGTTATATGCTGACAACAATAAGTTCGATACAGATGTTGGTAAACATTTGTCCTCCAACGATATTACTGTGAAGCCGTACAAAACGTTCTGGAATGACCTAGTATCTACCTCAATGGATTTCAGTTTAGCCAACAAGAAAATTTTGGTCAATGCTTCTGGTTCGTCTTGGGAAATCATTCGTCAATTGAAATGTGGTTTTGAGTCAGTGTCTCCGTCTCCGATCGAAGACTTGAAGGCTATCAAAAATGAAACTGAACTTGCTGGTGCTAGAAGCGCACACTTGAAGGACGGAAGAGCTTTGGTTAAGTTTTTCGCGTGGTTAGAGAACCAGTTAATTGAACAGTCTGAACTTATTAATGAAGTTGAAGCTGATGAAAAGCTTTCTGAATTCAGAAGACAAGAAAAGAACTTTGTTGGTTTGTCTTTCGACACCATCAGCGCAACCGGTGCTAATGGCGCTGTGATTCACTACAAACCTGTGAAAGGTTCGTGTTCCACCATCGACCCTAACAAGATATACCTTAATGACTCTGGTTCGCAGTTCTTGGAGGGAACCACTGATACCACCAGAACAGTCCATTTTGGTACTCCTAGGGCAGAAGAAATTAAGAACTACACTTTGGTGTTGAAGGGAAATATTGCCCTTGGTAGATTAAACTTCCCAGAAAACACATCCGGAAGCTTGATTGACTCTGTTGCTAGACAATTTTTGTGGGAGCATGGTTTAGACTACGGACACGGTACATCCCATGGAATCGGTTCATACCTTAATGTTCATGAGGGACCAATCGGAATTGGTCCACGTCCTGCTGCTGCTAAGAACGCTTTGAAGCCTGGCCACTTGCTTTCCAACGAACCCGGTTATTATGAGGATGGAGAATACGGTATCCGTATCGAAAATGTGATGTTCGTCAAGGAGACCGGCCGTGTTTACAATGGTAAAAAGTTCCTCGAGTTCGAGACTGTTACTCGTGTGCCTTTCTGTCGCCGTTTGATTGATGTTAAGCTTTTAACCAGTGAGGAAAAGGCCTGGATCAACGAGTATCATGCTACTGTTTGGGAAGAATTGCACCAGTCCTTTGACAAGCATTCACTCGAATTGTCTTGGTTGAGAAGAGAGACTGCTCCATTGTAAGTTCTTTGAGTCGAAATTTCCGTTTGTTGTAGTTGATGGTGGATAGACTCCTGGAATTCTCAGGACAATGAGAAGCTACTACCAGTGAATGAAATCACATTGAAGAAAGCATAATGGGATTTACGTTTTATTTTTACATTGATAATCTAATTATTGGTTTGATGTCATGTTACTTGACCTCTTAGAACTTCACTAGTATATTTGAACTTACAGGAGACACTAATCTCATGGGTTTAATTGGTTGCGAATTGACAACCAATAGGTACCCTGCCAATTGATGACCTAAAGGTCAAAACAGTCATTCATGGCCATTTGGACCATCAACGCAAGTAAATACTTTACAATTACCCCGAAAAGTACCTAGTCCGATCCACTTGATCGTCACTACAATCAACTATGACCTCAACTATTATACTCTTTCCCCAGATATCAAAAGATCCATACCCGTCCGAGATGTTCCCCACAGCTCGGCACCGAATTCGGGGTCCGCGTTCGGGCCCGAATATTGGCCAATCAAACATGTTAAATTATTGCTTATTAGTGACCTCGGACCTGCAGGTAATTTTCTCTTGGTTAAAGAATAGGATCTAAACTCTGACTAATTACTATCATCCTTTTCTTCTCAACACATAGTACCAATTTCTTACCATGTTGAGATACCCACGTCTTCTCAGGACATCGAGCAATTTCGTCAGATACAACTCGCATGAGGGTAATAAGAGATTCATGCAAACGGTGCCAGCGGCTACCAAGAGATCTCCTGCCGCCAACTTTGGCAATTTGAACTATAAACTCAACACCGAGATGAATGCTACACCTGACACTAGATCGTCCTCACCTAGATTGGCCAAGTGGGCCAAGCACTCATTGTCATTTCCAACGGATTTTAAAAAGAGCAACCCAGTCAATGACCAACTCAACATTGAGCTCCCGCCTAAACCGGTGGTGAGAAGATCAAGAAAGTCTCGGTTTGCTAGCGAAGCTGCAAAGGAGGAGAAGCAGGTCGCTCCTCAAGTACAGCGGGAAACACAACAGAACATAGAACAGACGCAGGCGCCAGTCCGGGCAGCTGAGCTTCCCAAGGTTTCCTCGGAGGAGCCCGTGAAGCAAAAGAAGCCCAGAAGAAAGTTGCGCCCTAGAATGGCATTGATCACATTGAGTCCCAACGCAGTCGAACACCTCCGTGCATTGCTTGACCAGCCCGAGCCTCAACTCATACGCATAGGTGTCAGAAACAGAGGATGTTCTGGATTGACTTACCACTTGGAGTATGTGACAGAGCCTGGAAAGTTCGACGAGTTGGTAGAGCAGGATGGCGTTAAGGTTTTCATTGATTCCAAGGCCCTCTTCTCCATCGTGGGCTCCGAGATGGACTGGATCGATGACAAGCTTTCATCCCGTTTCATCTTCAAGAACCCAAACTCCAAGGGCACTTGTGGCTGTGGAGAGTCTTTCATGGTGTAGAAACCAGCTTAATTTATTACCGCATATAGCATACGAACTTAATGGACCTTGCATTTTTGTACTCTCACTATAAATAGCTAGCGGTGCCGCGCTCACTGCTTTCGCAACTATTTGTACTTGTGCTCATTCTCTACCATCAGCCCTTCTTCGATGTTCGTATCCGATTTTGTAACGCTTATTCTTTTTGTTTTTTCACATGCCTTGGCTGCTAGTGCCCCAGTAATCCTAAAGAATCCCCTTGGTGCCGTTGCGGTGGCCGACTTCCCTAGTGGAGGACCGTTCACACTGGCCAGAGGTTATGTCTACTTCTACAGTCACAATGGTCAAGAAGTTCAGGTCCATGTCGACATGTCTGGCTTGCCCAAAGAGAATGGTCCATTTGTCTACCACATTCACGATAATGCCATTTCTAACGACGATTGTGAGACTGCCGGTTTGCACTTCAACCCATATGGAGCCACCCCGGATTGTGACAATCAGGAAGACGATTCCTGGTGCCAGGTTGGAGATTTGTCTGGCAAACACGGCAATATTAACACCACATGCTTCTCAACAAGCTTTGGTGATCCATACCTTTCTTTGGGTGAGTCTGTGTCCAACATTGTAGGCAAATCCGTGGTATTCCACTATGCGGACTTAACCAAGTTTGCTTGCGCCAGTATCCAATTGGCTGACGAGGAGCAGATTGAACGATTCAATGAATTGAAATTGCACGAAAAGAAGAGTTACGAAGATACGGAGTCGGTGTTGGCCCCAAGTAATACGTCTGAAACTGCCACCGAGTCGATTGAACTCGATAGTGATGAACATGCCAATGATACCAACGACACCCATGAAGTGAACGACATGACGAATGGCAACACCAACGACACGAACAGCATTTGGAATTCCACCAAGTTGGCATATGAGAGCTGCAGTTCCGAAGCACAGGCAGCCAGTGTTCATAGAGGTGTGGGGATGGTAATCGGAGCCGTTATTGGGGCGCTTCTCTAGAGGTTATAGCTAAATGAGGGCCGTATATTATTATGTGATTTTTCTGCATTCAAAGTAAGTGGCGTCAATGTCGTTAGGCAACAGACAGAAGTACTCAAGGTGTTGCATGTGCTTGAAGAGTTCAATCAGGTTGTACATCAACTTCAAGCACGTTTTGTTTCCTCTCTCGTCGTTAGTACAGATGATGCTCTCATTGGCGTACTTTTCACCGTCAATGATAAACATGTTCTTTGGTCTCTGCTCTACAAACGTTGTCACCAGCTCGTTTGTCTGTTTGCGGGATTCTCCTGTCAATACCTTGACTCTTGGTTGAGAATCATCAGAAGCAATTTGGTTTAATGTGTGAGCAATATCTGAGTCCTTTGGCGCAACATTGAGTGGAGTATGAGAACGTTGCTCAATCTGGACGGAAGACAAAGTGCTCTCGCCGGAACTTTTACCAAATGGAAGCCATACCATGATTATTGACGTCTCCACAAGTAGTTCAGAATTCACTCATTGCTCACGGCCTATACAGGCTGACACCTCCCCCACACTATAGTAGAAGACCTTGAGTTTCATTGAGTCCCATCACTGTCGTCTCATGCTGAAGGAACCCTGCAAAGTTCGCCTTGCCTGTGTTGTATAGCCTGTTTAATTCCTTTTTAGATGTGCTGTGTTTCTCCAATTCGCCGTAAAACCGTCTTGTCTCATCCACCCATTTATATGAGTAGTCGTACTTTAAAGCAGGCGGCTTTTCGTTCTCCATTAGTAGAATGGTAGCTACCACCGACGTCTCAATGCGTATTTTTGAAGCAGATTTTAGGTCCTCGTAGAACTGGACGTCTGGAACAGTGTCTGATATGTTACAGGTCGAGTTGAAGATGAATGCAATGGTATTGGCTAGACGTCCAGCCATTTCGTCATGTGTAAGCGGTTGGTCGATTCCAAGAACCTTACTACGGCGAATGTTGAAATTGGTTTTGGTGAACCGCCGTCGAAGCACATTTCGATAGTTTGCAATGCTTGATTCAGACCTGTTGACGAAGTGTCGAAGGCGGTACATTCTTCTATACGCAGCCAAATACATGGCTTGGGGCGCTAAGGACTGCAAGTGCAGAGTCAAAGGAAGACTGGTTGCAGCATTGTGTAAGGTGAGGAGCGGTCCGATGCTAGTATTTTTGAACACCAGCTTCATTGCTTATTCTATTGAGTGCGATGCGCATCTACATCCAACTACTCTTTTTCTCATGGACCGCCTTATACTCTCGCACGACGACAACACCTTCGGCATTGAATACAAGGCTCTGTACAAGACAGCCAGGGTCAGTGCGGATTTCATTGTGCCCAAGTCCCGAATGTTGGTAAGTTGCCTCATTTGAATGTTCATTAGCGGCACTAACAATAGATCCTGGTGAATGTAGTGGTAAACGGTGCCAACATGCCGCCAGGGCACGAGGTTGGTGTTTTGATGAGGCAAAGCATTATAGAGTCACCTCTATGGAACTCTCTCATGTATGAAGTGGCAGATATTCTGAATGTTAGCATTGGATCTGAGAATGTCGAAGGCGAATTTGACGCTAATACCTGTAATCATGACTCTCTCACCCCAGCCATCTTTCTACAACTCAGATGCAACTTATTTAACAAAATCTCAGATGATTTTGCCTATCTCTCCGTCAATGAATTGAGCCATCTCGCAGTCACTTTCCGGTGTTGGACACCTAACCCACGTATTCACTGCGATACCCTCATGGACTACTTCCAATACACCTTCACTTCACTCATAGTTAACTTGGAGTATAAGTTTCCGCTTGTATTTTCTGTCTATGGCAAACGTCTAGTGAAGGTAAATTACAGTAACTTAGTTCGGTCCACTTTAGAGTTAGCTACCCCTCTAGATGGAAGTTCTACTCCGGATCACAATATGGTCCTCTCTCAAGTCCTACGCAAGCTTCAATCTTTCATTCTCTATGAATACAACACACTCAACATCATGATGGAATGTGACACGAACAAATATCGTTCCAAAATGTGCAAGGAGTCAATGACTACTGGGAAATGTGATTTTGCTTTGAAATCTTTGAAGAATTCTGCCTTCTGTCTAAGGGTCCCAGCTTCGCACTCCCCAAGCGACTTTGTATAACCGAAAGGTGCACCACTGAATCGGGAAAGATTGTAAACATTCACGCAGTCTATCATCAATACCAACTACTCCATTCATCACTTATTGAATTCGTTTGCTGCATGTCGTTTTTCCTGAATTTCAATACTCATTCGTTGAGGTCTACTCGAGGCTTCAAGTTGAAGCTGGGCTCGCCCATCTCCAGTCCACAACCTATTTCTAGTTCGAATCTTCCTCCGTTGCCTCTGAATCAGCTTTTGACTCATCAGTCGCAGATCTTTGGTGAGGATGATCAGGAGAATCCTTACCAGACTATGAACTTGACCTCTGGCCAGAGAGTGCAGCTGGTTACTTCCCACAAAGATATCCGCAACTACGCAGAGCAGACTCTAGGGTCCGACAACGCCTTGATCAACGCAGTCAAACTCCCAAAGGACGAAGACATTAACGAGTGGTTGGCCGTTCATGTCGTTGACTTCTACAACCAAATCAATATGCTCTACGGTACAATCACCGAGTTCTGTTCTCCTCAAACCTGTCCACGAATGATCGCTACCGAGGAGTACGAGTACTTATGGCAGGAGACCAATGCTTCTCCCAACGGGTCGATATCTCCCAGAAAGCCAGTCTCTTTACCTGCTTGTCAGTATGTGGAGAATTTGATGAATTGGATCCAGAACTTTTTCGATAATGATAACATCTTTCCTTCAAAGATTGGTGCTCCTTTCCCGCTGCAGTTCCCTAACTTGATCAAGACCATCTTCAAGAGGCTCTTAAGAGTATATGCTCACATCTACTGCCACCACTTCCATGAGATTTCGGAGTTGGGTTTGCAGAGTCACCTCAACACAAGTTTGAAACACTATGTGCTCTTTAGTAAGGAATTCGACTTGATCAGCAAAAAGGACTATGGTCCTTTGGAGGACTTGATTCTGACAATGTTGAAAGATTAGATTCTGGTTTTGGTTTATGTATAGTGAAATATTCTAAATGGTATGTTTATGTGTCTAACATAGTTCAATTTTGGCTATGATACAAAGGTGGTCTGACGGATACTGGCCGGTTCGAGGTTGGCCGGATGGTTCTGGCCCCATCTCGTTTGGTGTGGGCAACCGAAGGAGGCTCAATAACTTGACGTGATTGTCTCTCTCCAATTGCTCTAATGAATCGACCTTATTTGCGAATGATTCTTGTTTATCCCAATCGGAAACAACAAAAATGTAGTCAAGCAAACCCCTCCATGCGTGGGCCCAATTCGAGAAAAATGGTTCATTCCGTTCGTTGTCTAAACCAGCATTCTCTTTATGCACAAGATGATATCCGACTGAATAGAGCGAAATCGCTCTCATGTCAAGATTGTTGTGTAAATCTTCCATTGCCTGAATCTTTTGAAGTACCTCTGGCGAAAACTTGAATGTCTTGGGCACTGGTGAATCCTCGACGTCGATATCCGCTTCTTTTCTATCTCCATCAGCCTCTCCTTCGATTTCATTGGTTGTACCGATTTTGCCTTCCTTCTCATCCTCTTTATCTTTATCTTCATCTTCTGGTCCCTCATCTTCTTTTACCTCCTTGCTTTCATCCCATTGATGAGCTAGGGACCTTCCAATGACGTTTTTGGCTCTATCAGTATATGTTGTGGGTTTTGCTGTCATTGAGAGATATGGGGAATCATAAGGCTGTGAGTTGAAATCTCCAGCAAAAAATCGATAGAATCTCTTCTCTGCACCATATAAGACATTCAATATTCTCGTGAACTCTTTCATCTGCTGTAATACTACGCATGTTTGACGGGTACGCTCTGCAGTTCCGTAGGGATGCCAAAACAAGTGTGTAGTTCCCACAATGATTCCTTCTCTAGTGAGATTTGGATACTGTTTACGAAGCTTCTCCGAAAACTGCAAGTAAACCAACATTCCTACGTTTCTTGTGATCGCTGTAGGTCTAACATTTCCAGTTTTCTCCTTATCGTAATTGATGAAACTGGAATGCTGGAACGCAAACTTTTCAGACTTGAAGAAGATGGCCACTCCATGGTTTTTGCTATCTGCTCGATAATATTGAGACAAGTATCCCAAGTTCTTGAATTCCAGCTTCCAGAAACTATTGTATTGGATGAAATCAACTTCTTGAAGACACAAGATATCAGAGTCATAGTACTTGAATTCGGAGAGAAGCACCTGTGACCTATTGCCCCATTTCAATGCATTTCCGCTGGTTGGAAATAGCTTTCTCCTAATGAGAGCTTGCGCCAATATGTTGTACGACATGATGGTAATCTCTACACCTCCGTCGCTGGTCTGGCCAGGGATATCCAACATTGGCCTCTTGATGAATTGTAACCTTGGATCGTTATTGTTCTTCTTTTCATTAGCTTGTAATCTTTTCTTCTCCTTTCTTTCCTCTCGGATCTTTTTGGCTTTTTCAATGAACTCAGGACTCAGGAAATCTGGTTTTGGTGGAGCATTCTTTGTTTTAGGGTCTTCTTTCTTGGTGCTTTCTGTCATCTTGTCCACTTTTCAAATCGTTTGAACAAAGTTCTCTTGGTGTCTTTATGTAAAGAAAGCACGTTTAGAATGGCCAATTCTCAATTTCATTTTGCACTGAAATATGGTACATTAGCGAAAAGATGTAAAGTCGGGAAGGCAAGAAATAATCCAATTTGCGATGCTTAAAAATATAATCAACTTATTCAATTTCAATCTCCAAAAGTTCAGTTACAATGTGAACTTCTACAATCTGCATCAAGCTTCAAATTACAGTTGTTGGCATTCTGTTTTGGTGGAACCTTCATAACCTGCACTGCGCAAGTTTCTAGTACCTTACCGGTGAACTTGCTACTCTAACAGATCAATGGCCATAAATAATATCAACGCATACTTTCTGGAAATTGACCGAATACAATTTCAGGTATTTGAGAAAATAAATGAGATCACATCATTAAACAGAGGTTCGCAGGATCAGTCTGAGTCACTTGATGAAAGAAGAGGATCAATAGCCAAAAGTGCCAACGGTCTCATTAGGAAGATCCCAGGCTTGTTGGATGTAATAAGCATTCAGATCAAACAGGAGAGCCACACATTAATTGAGAAGAACTTTTTAAAGGAGAAGCTCGAGTTATATAAAGAGAAGGTTAGTTACTTGAAGCTGAAGTTGAAGGAGAGCCAATTAGTTGCTTACTCTTTAGAGAGTGAGTTGACCCATAAGCAAAGACTTGAAGAGTACGTTAAGGATGCTAACGAAGTCTCTTCAGACATGAGAGAGGAGTTGTTTGCTGGAAGATCACATACTCAAGCCACTGACACCGAAAAGCCAATCAACGAACAGATTTTGACCCAGAATCAAAACATCACATCTTCATTGAAGTTGACCAAGCAATTGATGACAATGTCAGTCATGCAGACAGAATTGAATATTGACGGTTTAGATCAGCAATCTAAGGATTTGAACAAGTTGAACGATAAGCTCGTTGACTTGGAAGGTGTCTTATTGAAGTCGAAGCAGATCGTCAAGTTCATTGAGAAGCAGGATAAACGGGATAAGAGAAGAATTTATCTTAGTATAGGTTTCTTACTTATTTGTTGTGCATGGGTGTTGTGGAGACGAGTTCTTAAAATGCCAGTCAAGATTCTCTTGTGGTCTCTTTTGAAATTCTTTGGTGTCTTAAACTGGATATACTCCAAATATCCTTCAGATAAGCTTGGAATACAGGTGACGAGCAATGAACTTGCATCTTCTTCCGAATCATTGGCCTCTTCACAAAGCGTTGAGCATGAATTTTCAACTCTCATTGATTTGATTAATGAGGAGACTCAATTCTCAATTCTTCCTATAAAAGAAGAAGTCGAGGAAGAGACCGAGTTTTCGATACTTCCTATAAATGAAGAAGATGAGGAGGAAATAACTTTCTCGATTCTTCCTATTGACGTTGAAACACAAACAGAACTGACAGAGAATGTTCTTAAATCTACTGTAGCTCCTGAGGCTTCTGAAAAGAATGAGAGTTCCAATTTGGGTACCGTGAGCGAAGAAGTAGATTTCGAACCCATAGATTTGGACAAGCTGAATGATGAGGCTCAACTATATTATGGAGAGCATTCACCGGAGAATGAACAGGTCGCTGACGACTCAAACCTATTGGACGACTCAATAGAAATGGTAGAAGACATCACGCCGCTTTCCTTGCAATCAGACCATGCGGAGAGCACCGTTCAAGAAGGTAAGGCAGTGGTAGAAGAATCAGATGAAGTGCCCGTGGAGGAGGACGGGGTTCACAAATTCGAGGAGCCCGAATGGAACAGAGGATACGAGGAAGTTATCGAGGAACAACCATTCGTGCAACCAATGGGCGAAGAGTCAGTTGAAGAGGCAGTTGAAGAGGCAGTTGAAATTCCAGTCGTGGAGCCTTTTGTTCGCCTAGTTGAACAACAAGACGAAGAGCAAGAAGTTGAAGAACAACAACAAGACGAAGAGCAAGAAGTTGAAGAACAACAACAAGAAGAACAACAACAAGAAGATCAACAAGAAGAAGAACAACAAGTTGAAGTGACAGCATTTGCTCAGGTCAACGACAAGCCCATCCCAGAAGAGATTGAAGAATCTGTGGAGGCATCTCTTGATAATCCTGTAGAGGCAGTTCAAAGTACAGGTGAAATAGTCGAAGAGTTCACTTTGATAGAATCAATTGAGCAAAAGGAAGAACCAATGGAGCAACCAATATTGCAGGCTGAAGAGCCAATTTTGCAGGTTCAAGAACCTAACTCGCTCAGCAGAGACCCAGTAGATGACTTGGGCAACATATCATTAGACGAGTCGACTGAGGCAGCTCATACAACAGTGGAAAATGCTGCTGAGAAGTTAGTGCAAGAGGCAGTTGGCCACTCAGAATACATCCAAGATGTAGGGGAGAATCAAGAGGCTCAGACTTGGGAAGCTACACATGAGTTGTAATTAATTACTTTCAATACACACATTTTATGGCCCTTAAGCCTCCTCGACCGCCACAGAACTTCCCCCGTTCTTAGTAGATTCGAGAGCAGCAGCAACAATTGCCAAGTGATGGAAGGCTTTAGTTGGTGGAACCTTGTACAAAGTCTTGTCCTTAGCTTCGACAGCAGCAGCAAAGTTCTTAAACTCTTCTTGAACAGAGTCAACCTCATCAACCTCGATAACAGTCTTGCCAGAAGCCTCCAGTGAGTTACCACCAGTTTGGTATGTGATAGTTGGTTTCTTCAAGGTTGGAGAGAAGTCGTAGACAATGGAGCCGTTTGTGCCGAAAATGATCAAACTGGTGGACTTGTCGGTGGCACCGAAGGCAGAACCGTAGGTAAAAGTTCCAATAGCACCAGATTTCAACTTCAAGGTGGAGAACAAGATGTCGTCAGTTCCACTCTGTTCTCTCACCTGCTTAGTGAGACCACTGACGGTTGCAACTGGACCCAAAATCTCGGTTAATAAGGCCAATTGATGCACACCACCATCACTTAAGAAACCGCCAATGTGCTCGGGCTTTTGGCGCCACGAGGTATTCAAGTATTTGTTGTTTGGATTCCAAGCACCAGTGGCTCTGTAAGTGAACGAGACAACTTCACCAATCTTGGGCAACACTTTCTTGACCTCACTGATTCCTTTGAAGTAGGCCCATTGCTCTAAGATACCAATTGGCAAGTCAGTCTCGCTGGCAATCTTGACGATCTCACGGGCCTGCTCCATGTTGGCAGCAATGGGTTTCTCCACCACGATAGGCTTATTGAACTTGATAGCAGTCTTGATGATCTCGACATTGGTTTGCACGGGCAACAATGCGTCTACAAAATCCACCTTAGGATTCTGGAAAAGCTCCTCCACGGAGTCGTAGACGTTCTGTTTGTCAATGCTGGCCTTTTCAGCAAATGCCACAGCTTTAGACTTAGTTCTGTTGTATGCTGCATAAGGCTCAAGTGAGTCGATAGACTGGATGGTAGGCAAGTGCTGATCGGTGGCGAAGATACCCGTTCCCACAATTCCAACGTTTAAAGGCATGATTAAGTGGAGGAATTAAATTTATTTGGTGAATATGTGTAGAGTTGGGGGACGCTGGCAACCTTATATAATAGTTGTGACTATGCATGTCGGAGTTGTGGGCCCGGAGACTGCGTGGGGGACAGGTAATTGTTCCGGCCAGTTTTTGGGAGAGTCACCAGATGGACAGAAAACGGTCATGGAGAAGTCGTTGGCACTTGTTGAGACCACCTCATTCCGTAGCACGAAACTCGCTTCAATGGGGCTCATGTATATGAATAAATTCTGACACTGCTTTTAGCAGATCGTTTTTAACACAATTCAATTTCATCAATGCCCCGCCGACATCAATGTCCGTTACTGCAGGTAGTGATGAAAGACGAGCCACTAAAAAAACTCAGGAAGGTCCTTCCACATTCACCCATCTCATAACGATACCATGGAAGTGACGCCAATCACTTTGCACGGAGCCAATAACGAAGCATCTCACGACTTGCCACCTCATGACTCTCCTGAACTGAAAAATTCCGCACAAGTAGATGTTGACCTGACAGTTGAAGAAAAGGAGGCTGAAGTGTCAAAATCGACAAAGGTCGAGATCGAGGACGCAACGCCTGGCAATGGCAGCGAAGTCACCAAGGACGAAGAAGATGATTACCAGCCTTTTGTACCTTCAGAAGCCTCGCAGGGTGAGGAATCCACCTCTGCTGAGGCTTCTCAGCACCGTTCCGAATTGGCGGACCCAGCAGACACCCAGGACACCCAGGACACTCAGGATAGTCACGAAGCTGCGGACATCTCAGAACTTGCCAGTTCAAGTAAGGAGCAGTTAGCCCAAGAAACCACTGCCCAAAACGACGAATCGAACTCTGGCGATGAAGACGAGTATGATCCAGAGACAGCCCGTGAAGAAGGCGAAAACAACTTGCCTACTCTCCCTCCTCCTCCTCCTCCTCATCCACAAGAAGATGCATTCAGCGACTCCCATGCAGCAAGACTGCCTTCAATCTCCGTAAAGAGCATCGGTCTCCCTCCCAAACCTCCCACCCTGCAGCCCCAAGACAGTGCTACTAAGTTTAAAGAAGCCTATGAAGCGATCATGCAAAGCGACATTGTGAAAGATCCTCTGTTTACCAGCATGTCCCAGCAAGAGCAGATGGACACTATCCAGCGACTCCTCCAAGAAAGAAACATTAGCTTGCCCCTGCAGAGCAGCCCATCCATAGACCCAGACATGAACTTCGACCAAGTGTACTCTTACAACAAGCCTTTCAAGAATATTAAGGATCCTATCCCTTTGGTTCCTGTGGGAAGATACTGCCGTCGTCCTAATATAACTCGTCCGATGAACCCTGCCGAACGGGCAGCTTATGAGGACTTTCTTGCCACTGAAGCTCGTCACTCTGGCTGGGGACAACTCGACGATTTGCCTGAAAACCTGAGACTTTTCGTTGGTAATCTTCCCGCAAACACAATCACCAAAGAAGACCTTTTCAGAATCTTCAGCCAGTACGGTGAAGTGTTGCAGATCTCTATCAAGGCTGGTTATGGCTTCATCCAATATCGTACCGCAGAAGCCTGTGCCGAAAGTATCAAAGGTGAAACCAACGTGCCTCTCCACAACAAGTATATGCGTTTAGCAGCCTCTAAATCTCAGAAGAATAGGGCGACGGGTTCTCGCGGGAGAGAGAGAAGTGGAGACGAATACTCCGGTGAACACGACTCTAAGAGACGCAGGACCAATGACGTTCAGCTTCTCAGAAATGAGGAAACTTCCCAAATTTACTTTAGTGAGGTGGAGGATGCGCTCAGAAGAGGCAATGTCTCATATACAACCATCAATACCACTATCCAGAGTGTTTCCGACGAGGTTCGCGAAGCTGCATACCTGGGGGTCATTGGAGCGTGCGTTGTGAAAGATTCAAAGATTGACTTGCAAACGTTCGAAGAGACTCCGGATGGAGGCATAAAGTTCGACGAGTACGTGAACGTGGATATCGCTACCGTGTTGGAAGTCGTTAACAAGGTGAAGGCTTCCAAACCTCTGGCACCGCCTTCTAGGGAATTCAATTCCTATGACGATAGACGTAGTCTGAACAGAAGAGGTGACAGTTATCAGGGTTCAGCATACTCCTCTCGCGGTGATAGGAGCTATGGTGATAGCAGAGGCTTTGGAAGAAACCAAACTTGGCAACGAGGAGACCGCGAATGGTCGCAACCCTCAAGACCTCCCAGAGGTCAATGGTCCAGAAATGATGGTCAAGGTTACAATGAGCCACCATATCATCGTCAGAACCATGGTAACCAGTATGGTGGTCCACTGAACTATAATCAGGACTACGGAAGAGGTTACAACCAAGGTTACAATGGAGGTTATGATCTGCAAATGCCTCCAGGACCTCCAGGACCCCCAGGACCTTCGGGACCCCAACAAGGATACCCACCCAATCTGGGATTCCCTCAACAAGGATACCAAGGCTACAACAATGGCCCATCTCCACCACAAAACTTTTCACAACCGGGGTTCAATTTGCCCCAACAGAAGGCCGATCCAGCTCTTCTCCAGACACTTCAGAACCTAGACCCCGGTACTATGCAAAACGTGATTTCTTTGCTTCAACAAAATAAGGGTCCAAGCCCTCAGATGTCTCAAGCTCAGCCTAATTTTTCAGGATATGGACAGAACCCACCACCACCACCGCCTTCACAGAACGTTGCGCAGCCAATTAACTCTTTACTCTCTTCCCTCCAATCGAATCAGAACAACTACAATGGTAACCAACAACAACCGGGCCAGAACCCATCCAGTGCATTGATGGATATGTTGGCAAGATTAGGGAAGTAACTGGTCGCTCCAATTACACTATGTAAAATTTGTAAACTAATCAACAGTATCAACAGTATCAACAGTATTAAGCCCTTCCTCTTTCAAATTTTTCTCTTCGTAGTCATGCTTCAATTGCTCAAACTCTTGTTCATTCTCCAAAACACCACTAATCCCAATTACACCACACTCATTAAATACCTCTAAAGCTTTCTCTGCATCATCGATCTTCATGGTAGCAAAAATCTTATTCACTTCTTCTAAAGAGCCGGATCTGATAGCAGTTTGCATTTCAGGCGAAAGTTTGGTCAGGAAAGAAACGTATTGCTCTGTGCCTTCCTCAGGTGGATTGACCACAAGTTCAGTACTCTCATCCAATGATTTCAATTGGATCAACTGCTCTTCACCCTCATCATTCTGTTCGTTTTCTTGCTTAAGAATGGCACATCTATTCTTGATGTGGTTGACAGTGTTTTCCACGTCAGCCAAGAATGCCTGACTAGCAGGAGCTCTGGTGTCTTCCAATTTAGAAAAGAAGAGCTTTATGGCACGGATCTTCAGGTCATTCGAGGAGCTTGGACCACTCAACTGAGATATGTATTGCAACAATAACGACTGGTAGATCACTTGTCTGGCACCGGCAGTATCTCCCTGGAGTTCAAAATCGAATGCAGTCATAATTAAAGAGTCCTTTTGGTTCTCAGTACAGATGGAAGGGTGCCTCACCAAAAATTCAGCACTCTTACGAAGGTCCTTGTAGGGTATCCTTGCAAATTCTGCGGTGGCGGGTAAAACCTCCAACTCATCATAAAGCTCTTGATCAGTTTTTTCAACTTTCTTAGACTTTTGAGGAGAATTAATGGTTTCAACAGTTGTGACACTTTCCTTTGCTTTCGCCTTTGGTGTCTCTGCGGGCTTCTCCTTGTCTTCATCCTTGTTTAAGAACGAACGGTCAAAACCAGTATGGTAGTCGTCACTACTAATTAACAAAGACTTCTCGTATAGCAAGTTGTCGAGCGAAATGGTCTGCTTCAGTAACACATCATCGATCTTGCGTCTGTGCTCGCGAAGGTGCTCAATCAACTTCTCACCATTAATCATGACCTCTGGGTGATCTTCTTTAATCTGGGAGAACAAATCTTCGATCATCTCATTGTATGTTGGGGTGTTTGCAATCTCCTCCTTGTCGAAGGTCAAATCACGCAAACCTTTTCTTAATTCACTGCCCTTCTCTTCCTTCAATTTGTCAAAGTCAAACCTTTCATTCTTGTCAAAATGTGCGTTGAGCACGCTCATCACTTTCGTCACGTCGAGAAGTTCTGAAGCACTAAGTGTCTTCAACAAGTAGTCGACGCGTGCATTCAATTTCGTATACATGGTCAACTGCACCAACATGGTCTTGATCTGGATGTTACGTTCATGACGCTTCTCGTGGATATCTCTTTGCTTCCATTTGATGAACGACTGTTTGTCGACATTGGGATGTACCTCAATATCGGAATCATCGGACAACTCTATTTTGTCCCACTTTGAGTAATCAATAGGCATAGTGTGAATTGATTGAAGGGAATCGGTCAGTGGTGGCTATTAAGTAATTGGTCGGTGCAGGAGGCTCGTTGCAAAGTAAGGGTACCAAAGGTACATCAAGAAGCTTCCAGAAAAAAATGAAAAACTACATTTCGAATCTTAAATCGCCAATGTATACCGTCAACAAGTAATTCCTGCTGTGAAATCTAAAAAATCACCAATCGTGAATTTGTCACCTGATGATCACCTTCATAGATGGAACCATCTACACTAAATAACTGAGTTCCTTCCTACATCTCACTATATATACATCCAAGCGCATACTGTTTCACGTGGGAACATCAACATCTTCTTTATGACCATCAAGACTATCTACGTCGCCCGCCACGGATACCGTTCCAATTGGCTCCCTGAGCCTCATCCTCCTAACCCTACGGGTATCGACAGCGATCCTCCTTTGGCACCACATGGTGTGGAACAAGCTAAAGAACTAGCCAACTACCTAACATCGTTGCCAGAAGACGAGAGACCCCAGTTCATCATCTCGTCGCCGTTCTACCGTTGCCTCCAAACGTCTGAGCCCATCGCCAAAGCATTGCATTTGAAAGTGACTATAGATACTGGAGTGGGGGAATGGTTCAAGACCACTAGAGAAGTTATTCCCAAGCCAGCCGGTTACGAGCAGCTCCGCCAGTTTTTTGCTGACACAATTGGTGACGAAACACTCTGGAGTGGGTCTGGAGTTATTCCCAGTGGTTCTGGTGAGACGGAAGAGGCCATCTTCTTCCGGGCCCAAAAATTTTGGAAAGCATTCATTCCAGCGTTTGAGAAGGCTCATCCAGAAGTCTCCAGAGTGTTATTTGTCACGCACGCTGCCTCTAAGATCGCATTAGGCTTGTCGTTGTTGGGAAAACTGTCTGTGCACGATACTATTGAGTTCAAGGGTAAAGAAACCAAGTTGCATTCTGGAGCTTGTTCTATTGACAAGTACGAGAACCAGAACGGCGAGTGGACCATTTTGGAGAACGGCAAGACAGACTTTTTGAAGGACGGCGAGGAGATGAACTGGAATTTCGACGTGAAGTTTGAGGCTGGGTCCGACGAGGACATCAGGGCCAGGAAAGCTGCTGCTGCTGCCACTGCTGCTGCTGCGAAAAACACCGAATTTGAGGTACGTAGCAAAGTGTGAAATGTATAGACTATTTTCTTTTCCATTTTTGTTCTTCGATTTCTGATCTATACTTTTCTCCTCTATTCTTCAAACACATTTACTAACTTGCCAGGAAGTTTTCCTCACTGTGGATATCCCCATCATGGCTCCATCATATTACGAAGAGGCCAATCGAGATGGACCCAAAGACGAGAACCAGACCAAACCTTTCTCTGAGCAATTGTTGATCAATCCGAATGCAAAATTTCAAATATCCAGACTCGATGAGGAGCACCCCCTTTTTAAAGTGTCCGACAATGCCAATTCGGCTGCTGATCCTGAAAGTCTCTCTTTCAGCAACTTGAGTGCTATTGACGGCCAAATCCACCAGACAAATTGGTCTAAACTCCTAGGAACAGAATTGATTTTCAACGAAAATGGTGACTTGGTGGGCACTGTCAGAGAGCACTTGCTCACAGATCTGTCGGTGAAAGTGAAGCTCAAGCCACAGGGTGGTGACGAGACTGTAGAAGAAGTGCCAGGAGCAGAATCTGACTCTCGAACGGCTTTCTTGAAAAAAGCTCAAGCAGTGGCTAGAGCTAAGGCTCGTGAGTCATAATGGACATTCGTTCAATTTTGTCTTGTTTCCTGCCTTGTGTTCGTCTCGCCTATCGCTATCATGATTGGGTGCAAATGTCCTGCACTGGATTGTCAAGTTCTCTCGAGTCCATTTCTTCCTTGACTATCGACCTTCCTCCAATTTCCCACTTATGTTCGACCATCCACTCTTCCAGAAACTTCAGAATTACCAATTTGTGTTGGGATCGTCGTCGCCTCGCAGAAAAGAGATCTTGGCCGCTAATCTCAACATCTCCAACTTTATAGTGGTGAAGTCAACCTTTGAGGAAAACCTCTCCAAGCAGAATACATTAGCTATTGACTACGTGACTGCCACTGCAGAACATAAAATAGATAGTATTGTCACTCAACTCTTGCCCGGAAAACCGTACGTGCTTTTGGTGGCCGACACTGTGGTATCGTGTGGGGGCCACATATTCGAGAAACCAGGCACCAGAGAAAAGCAAATGGAGATGCTCCGCCATTACAGAAGTCATCCAAATGATATCCAAGTCATCACGGCCATTCAGGTATGTGAAATTGACTCTAGCTTACGTGTTATTAGCAGGTTGCTGGATTGTGAAATCACCACCTTGAAGTTCAATGCTCAATTGTCCGATACTCAGCTCCAGTACTACGTGAACTCGGAAGAGGGGATTGATGTGGCTGGAGGTTTCAAGTATCAGTGCTTGGGTAGTCTCCTTTTCTCCGGAATCGAAGGCGACTACTTCAATGTAGTGGGGCTTCCTGCTGCGAAGACCTTCTACTTGTTGGACCGTCTTCTAAGCTGAGCCACAAAAGAAGTTCAACAAGATCCATTCCATTGATTCATTTGCATCACTAGCCTATTTGTTGGTTTGCTGACAATGTTTGAGATTTCCTCGTTTTCTGCATTTTCTTTGATAACCTCCCACTCCATCCATACTACTCCGGCCTGCACACCACCTACTCACCATTTTTTCTCGATGAGATGGAGATGCCAACTTCAAGCTCTTCACACTAAATATGGCAAAGAAGTCGACTAAACCCGCTGCTAAGCCTAAGGCTGCTGCCAAGACCGAGGAGACTTTGTCTATCGACCATGTGTCCGACTCCTCCTCTTCTGAGGAGTTGTCCAGTGACGAAGAAATCGAAATGGAAGAGCCACAAGCTGACACCCCAGCACAGAAGGGTCAAAAGGGACACAGCGTGAACCTTCAGAAGCAGGGAGCCAGTGAGACCACCAAAATTAAGAAACTGGGTGGTGTCATCTACGTGGGAAGACTCCCCAAGCAGTTGGAAGAGCGCGAGTTGAAGAAGTACTTTGGCCAGTTTGGCGACATCACCAACGTTAGAGTGTCCAGAAATAAAAAGACCGGTTCCTCCAGACATTATGCATTTGTTAAGTTCAAGCAGCACGATGTGGCTGCCATCGCTGCAGAGACCATGAACAACTACCTCATTTTCGGCCACTTGTTGAAGGTGCATGTAATCGAGAACCCTAAGGACAACTTGTTTTCGGCTAAGATGACGCCTGGCTTCAAAGAGTTTGACTGGAGAGGCAAGGAATATGCTGAGGCCATGAAGGCTAAGCCATTGGAGACCTGGAAGAAGTTGCAGCTGGAGTATGAGCAGCAGAAGGTTGAGAAATTTGAAGAGTTGAAATCCCTCGGGTTTGACTATGTTCTCGAGGCGTAGTTGTACATTAATGCATTCACAATGAGAGAATAGATGTAGAAACTGTAGAGGGTGGTGGTTTGTGTTGCAGATCACATGACGATGGAGATTGGTGAGACTATTGAGATTCCATATATTAGTTAAGTTGCTTTATAATTGAAATCGACCATGCCCCCAAAAAAACAACCAAAGGCATCCAGTCCGAGCTATGAGTTTCCTCAAAAGTTCTATGCGTTGAAATCTTCTCTCGAGAAGCTGTTTTATAAGCCACAACCAGAGAATTTGGTGGATGACCAGATTGTTGTCATTGACCACTTCTTCTCATCTGAATTCTGCGATGAGCTCATCGCTTCCTTCCTGAGCAGCCTCAAAATGGAAACCACGCCGTTGATAAAGTCTCGGGACTATGCAGCCCGCTTCAACGACAGAGCGTCGTTCACTTCGTACGACGCTGCAGACTCACTCTGGCAATACTTAAAAGAGATTCTTCTACAGCAGCTCGAGTACGAAGACGAGGATATGGAGGCGGTCGGTTCCATTTTCCGTAATGCTAAGAGTCTCAATCCCCAATTGAGAATTTATCGGTACACAAAGGGACACCATTTTGGTAAGCATTATGACGAGTCAGTGAGATGTCCGCTAGCACACGATCCCAAGATTCAGGGCAAGACTAAGTGGACATTGCTAATATACTTGACAGGAGATGACGAGTTCAAAGGAGGAGGAACCATTTTTTATCCTGAAGTGGGCAAAGAATACTTGAATGTTCATCCAAGCAAGGGTATGGCATTGCTTCATAAACATGGAGACGATTGCTTGAAGCACGAGGCAGAATTGGTAAAAGATGGAGTTAAATGGGTGTTAAGAAGTGATGTGACATATTAGACTGTATTAGGTTTAGATTTATTTGTGGTACTACATTGTATGGATTCAATTGTACCGGAAAGAATCTACTATGCTTGCTCGTGTTGCCTGGTTTGCATTCTAAAAGGTTCGAATGGGACATTGATTGATTTCATAAATTACATTCTATATTCGACCAAAGAAATACCATTTGTAAGTTTGCAAAGGGTAGTAACTTCAAGGTTGTGTGTGTGCGAACTGGACAATGTCAGTAGCTTTCGAGGAAAGATAGCTGAATCATTTAAAATTGATTCTATCAATAGCACCTTGAGCCATTATGAACACAGATTGGAATGCTCCAATTACTCTTCCTTCTCCCAACCAAAATTCTCCAACTCGACAACCAAAGATGCTAATTTCTGTACAAATTCGAGTCTGACTAAACATTTTCTTTAGTGTATTTATTATGTCTATTATTCCCTATCCCACTGAATTGCTCGCTTACAATCTGCTCTTTCTGAGCATTTTGTTGTAGTTGTTCAAAGTCTCGTCATTAGTGCAAGAACCACCACATACAACCACAACTACAATGTCATCCTTAGCTAAGTCAGGGATAGACTTTTTCAAGAAGTCAATCTGGTTGTATACGACAGAGACGGCAGCGCCACAAGCTGGCTCGATTACCTTGTTAAAGTCTTTGTGGAATGCGATGGAGCCTCTGACAGCATCTAGATCGTCAATCACTCGAAGGAAAGACTTATTTGTGGACTGGTCATTGTACATCTCAAGAGTTTCTGGAGACACATATGAACATGCAAGCGAAGTAGCCACCGAATTGACGGAATTGAGAGTAATGACAGATCCAGCTCGAATTGACTCAGACAAAGTTGGAGCCTGCTTGGTTTCAAGCAATAAACATGAAGCTCCGCTACCGTTATCTTTCAAGCCCTTCATGATTCCATTATAGAGGCCACCACCTCCAACCGAGCAAATCACTCCTCTAAGCTTCTTTGCTTCCTCGACAGTCAATTGGGAGTCAAAGATCTCGTCAATCATCTGCGAGTGACCTTCCCAAATCAATGGGTTATCGAATGGATGGCAGTAAATTGTGTGGATACTAGAATCGCAAAGAGTCATCAACTTTCTTGCATTCTTGTCTGCTTCACTGATGGTCTTACCCTTAAGTACTACCTTGGCTCCGAACAGTTTGAGCTTTTCGACAATCTGTGGCATGGCAAATGTAGGAACAACCACAGTACATGGAACATTGTAGAACTGGGCGGAATATGCAGCAGCAAGGCCAGCGTTACCACCGCTAGAAGCGAAAACTTCGATCTCGGTCTTCCCCTCCAGTCTTGCTTTAATAATAGACGAGTGAATTAAGTGACCAATACCTCTGAGCTTAAAACTTCCAGAAGGCTGCTCCAGCTCATTCTTCAAGAGAATACGGCAGGGCAAGTCCTTGGTAGTGGAGACAAGTTCAGTCACATCGACCAAGCTGGTCTGTACGGATGGCTTCTGGGTGACAGTACTGGAGGTGTGAATTGGCTGCGAAATAGTCGACATGGGGAAAGTGCGTAGGGTGCAACAAATAAGTGGCATTGCTTGCTTTATATAAGCATTATCAAGTACAGACACACATAGGAGTAGAAACCACAAGCATGGCAAGAGGGGGAGTTAAAGTGAAGAAGTCAATATAATGAACGGCTTTTGTAAGGCGAGTCAGATCGATATGCGTTTGCGGAATCGTAGTTCCGCCTCGAATCATCCGGAACTACGATTCCGGAGTGTCGGAACTACAATTCCAGGGTTCCGGAGATGCAATTCCATCTTTTCATGTCTATATTTTCCACAATATCTATAATGCCAAACTCTTATATACCGTTTGGAGGTTTTAGCCCCCATAGTCGGCTTTTTCCCAAACTTGTCCGTAGTGATGACAGTGCCTTGTTTTGCTTCGATTGGCGACTTCTTTAGCTCTCAACGAAATGTCTTTCCTGTCCTTAAGATCTAACTGTTAAATATAGGTGTGAATGTACACATGACTGCAGAATACTTCAGAGAGAAGATCTTTAGGTCAGAAGTACAGATTTTATCCTGCCTTGAATTGCAGAACTCAACACTAACTTTGTCTCTCCTGACATTTACCATCGAAGGATTATGGCTTCTGACTTAAACTCCTCCAAGTTTCTTCCGAGTTATTCGATCAGAAACATTTTTTGGGGCTTTCAATTGGCGATTCTCGGAACTTACTACTCATTGAGAAATCCAAAACTCTTCAAAGAACGCTACTATGTCGAAGCTTGTCGGTCAATCTTTTTTGCAAGGTATTTACATTTGTTTGTGCGGTCTCCCTCCGTGATGATCAAGATCCTGGTTGTTTGTATTGGAGTTTTTCTTGTTCTGGTGGGAATTCTTACACTAGAGTGTGTTGCCAATGATTTTCAGTTTTCAGTTTTCTTGTCTCGGAAGGTGGTGAGTGTTTCTCAAAATTTCACTAAAGACTTGAACCGGTTGTTCTTTGCTAACCTTGAGTGGGTCGATTCGAAGTATCTAGTGAAACATCCTGAAGATACGTTTCACCAGTATTACCACAAGTTGGAGGCATTATCCACAGACAGAGATGACTCATTGACTCCGCTGCAGCGAGAGAAAATTGCTGCTGGCGAATCTGCCTTATTCTTCAAGCAACACATTATCACGGCCCTATTAATTAAAATTTTATCATATTTTCCATATTTGCAATTGCTTGGCTCCATTGTGCTTGCTTTGATCTTCTTTCTAGGTTTGAGGAGTAGAATAGGTACAGTTCGATCTTGTGTGATATCTTCTGTTCTCCTAATTCTCCCCAAAGAGCTCATGATGACGTTGTTAATGTTATATTGTGGCATCCGAAACTTGGTGCACGATCTTTTGCTCCCTTACTTCTCCAGAGTAAAATTCACAAAGATGGACAAAGATCAATGGATCAAATCTCGTGAGGGGCTCCTTTTAGGCTTTGGTTATTGCTATTACTTTGCAATCTTCAAGTTCCCTTGGGTGGGTGTGCTAATTTATGGCCTTGCCCAATCCTCCATGGCGTATGTGATCACAAAGATTTCGGAACCTCCTCCAGATCTGGCACAACTTGTGAACTGGACAGCAGATCAGCTTGCATGGAAAGATAACAAAACAGTGGACGACGGTGAGACGAGAAATGATGAAAAATCTGCTTCGAACCGCGAGGAAAAGAAATGGTCAATAAGCCTTAAGCGAGTTTTTAGATTTTGGAGAAGGTATAAGTTACCATTCTTCTGACCTCATTGTCTTGCAATTTATGCACTTTGATCTACTGGAAAGAAAGTTTGCTTGGCTAAATTAAGCGCTTTTGGTTTGCTTCCTCGTAAAAGTATACAATACTTAGAATGCTAAATTAAACGACAAAAGTCAGGAGATGCTGAAATTCCTCAAGTGCTCATCAACTTCTATAGTAGAAACCCAGAATAACAATGGGTATTAACATGGACAAGCCTAGATACTAATTACCAAACACAACCAGCGTTGGTAGGGGAAACAACCTTCAAATGCCATGGGTAGTAAAGTTCATGCCAAACTCTTATATTCAATTTTAGCCCCTATAGTTTTTTTCTTTCAAATTTGTCCGTAGTGATGACAATGGCATGTTTTTCTTCGATTGGCGACTTCTTTAGCTCTAAATAATGTCTTTCCTGTCCTTAAGATCCAACTGTTAAATGTTAGTCCATGATTGTACAGGACTGCAGAATACTTTAGAATGTAGATCTTTAGGTCAGCAGATTTCATCCTTCCTTAAAATGCAGAACTTAGTCTCTCTCCTGACATTTACATAGAAGAATTATGGCTTCTATCTTAAACTCCTCCAAGTTTCTTCCGAGTTATTCGATCAGAAACATTTTGTGGGGCTTTCAATTGGCGATTCTCGGAACCTACTACTCTTTGAGAAATCCAAAACTCTTCAAACAAAGCTACTATGTCGAAGCTTGTCGTGTGTCCTTTTTGTCGATAAGCTTGTCTTTGGCTATACGGTACCCCTTCACAATAATCCCCATCTTAGTTGTTTTTATTGGGCTATATATCTTGCTGTTTGAATTGTTTACCTTACAGTGCTTCGTCAATTACTTCCAGTTCACTGTATTCAACTTTTTCAAGGTGGTGCGTGTTTCTGGTAACCTCAACAAAGAATTGAACGAGCTTTTCCTTGTCAGCCTTGAATATATGGATTTGGTTGATCACCAGAAACATCCAGACGATACATTCCACCAGTATCACTACAAGTTAGAAGCGTTGTCCACACGGAGTTCTGCCCTCTTAACTAAGTTGCAGCGAGAGCAGATTATTGAAGGCGAGTCTACCGTTTTCTTCAAGCAACACATTATCACGGCCCTCTTAGTTATGGTTGTATCATGTTTTCCATATTTGCTCTTGGTTGGTTCAATTGTGCCTGCTTTGATCATCTTTCTAGGTTTGAGGAGTAGAATAGGTATTGTTCTATCTTGTGTGATAACGGCTGTCCTCCTTACTCTCCCAAAAGAGTTTTCGATGATGTTTTTGATATTATATTGGGGCTCCCGAAACATGGTACACGATCTTTTGCTCCCTTATTTCTCCAAAGTAAAATTTTCCAAGATGGACAAAGATCAATGGATCAAATCTCGTGAGGGGCTTCTTTTGGGCTTTAGTATGTGTTATTACACTGCCATTATTAAGTTCCCTTGGGTGGGTTTGCTAATCTATGGCCTTGCCGAATCCTCCATGGCGTACATGATCAGAAAGATTTCGGAACCTCCACCAGATCAGATGCAGCTTGTGCGCTGGACAGTAGATCAGCTTGTATGGAAAGATAATAAAACCTTGGACGACGGTGAGACCAGAAATGATGAAAAATCTGCTTCGAGCACCGAGGAAGAAGATAAGGTTGATGAGCCTTAAGCGAGTTTCTAGACATTAGAGAACTGAAAAGTTACCATTCTTCCAACTTCAATGCCTTGCGGAAGTGATCAATTTCTGCACTTTGATCTACTGGAAAGAAAGTTTGCTGTGGTTAAATCAACCGCAGGTTGCTTCTTGTTTGCTTCCTCGTAAAAGTATACAATACTTAGAATGCTAAATTAAACGATAAAAGTCAGGAGATGCTGTCATTCCTCAAGTGCTCATCATCTTCTACAGTAGCAACCCAGAATAACAATGAGTATTAACATGGACAAGCCTAGATACTAATTATCAAACACAACCAGCGTTGGTAAAGAAAAAAACCCTCAAATGCAGTTGGTAGTAAAGTTCATATACTAAACAATATAATGTATCATGCGTTGCATATAACGGAAGAGTAACCAACAACTTTGACGTTAAATTCCTGTCTCTTGCTCACCTCTATCTACCTTTGAAGAATCAATGGCATCTCCCATTTTTATTTCGAAACCCCCACCGGGATTTTCCGTGGTAGCAATCATACGAGGTTTCCAATTGGCGCTCCTCGGAGCTTATCGCTCCTTGCAGAACCCTCAACTCTTCAAAAGCCAGTATTATCGACAAGCGGGCCTTGCGATCGCACTGTCGGTGTTGCTACAGGTGGTGCTTTGGTCTCCCATCGTGATTCTTCGTCTATTGGCTGCGTTCGTAGGCTTGTTCACCTCTCTGGAGAGAATAGCAGATCTTGCATCTTTTCTCAAAGGCCTCCAGTTCAATGTGTTGAACATTAGTGTGTTCGTGGTGAGTGCATCTCGTTTCTTCACAAAGGACTTGGACTATTTGTTTTTGGCCAGTCTCGAGTTCATTGACTCTGTTTATATCCTGAAACATCCAGATCGGACGTCTCAGCAGTACCACGCTAATTTGGTAGCGTTGTCTACGAATGAAAAATACACTGGTTTCTCGTTGAATCTGCTTCAAGCAAAGTACTCTTCTTCAGGCGAATTCGCCGTGTTCATTCAACGCCATATTAGAAATGGGCTCTCCAATTTAGCAGTGTACTTATTGTGCAAGATACCGGTGGTAGGCTCTGTTGTACTTGGGTTCATCTCATTCCTGAGTCTAAATAGTAAAATCGGAACAATAAGAGCCCTTGCGATTTTCGGTACTCTCCAGCTTCTCCCGAGGTACTACGCAGTGAAGATTCTCACCACGTACTGGGGATCTCGGAGTATGGTACATGATCTATTGCTTCCATACTTCTCGAGAGTAAGATTTACCAAGTTGGAGAAGGATCAATGGATTAAGTCTCGTGAGGGTCTCCTCTTTGGATTTGGTTTGTGCTATTTCACTTTGATCAAAAGGTTGCCATGGGTAGGTTTGCTAATCTTTGGTTTTGCTGAGTCTGCTGTAGCATACTTGATCACCAAGGTTTCGGATCCTCCTCCAAATCAGGTGAGTCTGTTAGTGCACTGGAATGCTTCGCAGCTTGTGTGGAACAAGGAAAAAGAGCTGGATATTCTCCTGGGCCTTTATGTCAGCAAAGATGAGGGTTTCGTGCCTATTCCCGGCTCGTATATTTTCACCTAAACCCCAACCTTAGTGTTGAACGTCCTGGTGCCGGAATACACACAGTAATCGAGCATGTCGAATGCAACGTCATACACCTTGGACCCTAAGTCTTTATAGTTGGAGAAATTATGCAGCTCCAACTCGTTGGACTTGCTCGTCAAATCTAAAATTGGAAGAAAAGTCAAGTCACACCGTGGCCATTTGTGATTTGAGGTGGAGTTCAAATACTTCAAAAAATCGTTTGAAAGCTCACCATCCCGCAACAATTCGAATGTTTCAGTGCATATCTCGGTCGAAATTGTCACTCTTGCCTTCTCGTGGATTTGGCTGCTCTTGTCCTCGCTCAGAATTAGGTGGTAGTTGAGAAGCATAAACTTGTCGAATTCTGCCTCAAATTCTGAGCTGTGTTCTGTAGCATAATGTATAAATATAGACGCCAAATGCACCCGTAGTTTTTGTGAAATTGCATCTTGTTCAGTAGCAAGTGCCATGATAAGATTGTCCAATTCTGTAGAAGTGTTTCCTGGGGGATTCAATGCGTGAAGTGTTCTTAGCACGGAAACGTTCGTAGTGTAAAGCACTTGTAATTTCGAAATCGTGGCGTTGTCTCTAAAATTGTGTGCTAGACTTTCTCCAAGCGATCCCTTCAATTCTACTTCCAAATCAACCGAGCCGATATCACCATAAGATTTGACCTTCCAGCTGTAAACAGACTCAATAAAATCCTTCAATGCGCCAAGTTTGCGCTCAATTATTGCGCTGGAAACGATAGGTATGTTTTCTATGTCATTAACAAAGAGGGTGTTCAACTTACTCAAAGAATTTGAAGTTGGCACAGGTTCGACGCTGAATTCAGGTTCAATCTCCTTGACTGGTAGAAAAGAGATATTGAACTCCATTTTGGATTTGCTCTTATAATGAATTGTGTGTCGGGGTGTCAAATTGTATACGGTCACCAAAGTTCCATTGGTCATGAGTTTAGTTCCATAGTTGTAGAAGTTCGCTTCGACGTTATCCGATAGAAAGTTCAGAAAAACTTGCGAGGGAGCCTTCTGCTTTTCCTTCACAACCAGGACTTGATACTTGTAGAGTGTTTTGTTGACAAGTGTCTGCCATGCGCTAGGGGCTTCCCCGATAGTAATGGATTCTCCCTTCAAGTGGGCCATACATACTTGACCTGATTCGTAAGCGATGAAGACTGAGCTTTTCAGTGAGGTTTCAATAATAGGAATGCTTGACACCGTTGATCTAAAAGGCAACTTGTGGCTGGCAACAGTTCCATTCTCATCGAGAAGGTAAATGGTGGTTGTATCTACAAGCACCAAGTGGTTGTTGCCTGCTAAGATATTCAATTGAGAAATCATAAAGCGAGATGGGCTTTTAATAGCCACGTGAGGAGATCGAAGTCTTCCTTTGCTGTCAATTGGACACAAATGGACAGAATTATCGTTCAATGCATAGTATAAGATGCTGGTCCGAGCATTCCATAATTGCTTGACAACGAGACCCCCAGCATCAAAACTTTCCAATAAAGGTAGCCCGGCCTCCAACTTGTGGATTGACAACTTCCCCGACTCGTGCGCCAAAGAAATGACTAGATCTCCATTCTCAAATTTAGTGAACTCAAATGAGGTCACTTTGAGCTCTAAATACTGTTCATTTCGCAAGATGATGTCTCCCTCGGCAGTCAACCGCTCCTGTGGAATGTGCATCTGGTCAAGGAGACACGTGAAGCTTCTAAATGCAACCGTGTACTCGCTGGCATCCACGGACTGGCGCTTCAAGACGAGAACCTCTCCCGTGTTGAGTAAAATACCCAAGTAGCAGTCTCTGGTGGAATTTTCTATCGGTGACCATTTGTGGCCCACCACTGATGGCTCAGCGATTCTAGTGAAACTAAAGTGGGACTCCCCGTCTTCAATTAAAATTCTAGAAAAGATCTGGAGACCTAGCAGATCGAGATTTTCCATGTGAAGAATGGTACAGACATCATACAATTCGGTAGCTTCAAGGTAGTTTTGAGTTTTTCCATTGATTGTCACTGAGGAGACGGCCTGATGGAGTAGTGGAAGCTTGGGTTCGAGAATTGTTAGATGATCGGAGTTGTTGATGGCTATCTGCGAATTCTGAGATGTTTGGACTGGTTCAAGAAGACCATTACCCACACCTGAGCGTTGGACAGTGATCGATTTGAGCATAAACTATGACAATGGGAAAATCAAGATGCAGTGGTTAACAGTGTTTAACTGTGCAACAAGAAAAAAAAACAAATAGTGAAGGGTGCGGGGTTCGAACCCGCGCGGACTCATGTCCAAAAGATCTTAAGTCTTCCGCCTTAGACCACTCGGCCAACCCTCCTGTAACAACTGTGTACATGCCAAAATAGTTTATTAGTATTATATTGTTCTTTTCTTTCGCCAAAAAGAGCTATTTTTGCTTGCCTATCCGAATGGTGAGAGCTTTGGTGATGATGTCAGCAGAACAGTAACCTCATTTTCTACTATGCTCTACTAGGACTATGACCATGCTCTTACAGCATGGTCCCTGAAATAGTACGTAATAATATGTTCTAAAAAGAAATTTCAGCAACTACACCAACAGGTCTATGATTACATTAGTATTCCATGATATAGAACCTAGTAAACGTTATAAAAAAATTTCATGTCATTGAAGAGATTTCTTAAGCTATTAGGAATATTCTCAGCCACAAATTTGAGAGTTTATACAAAGGTTACTGTAATCCAGGACTTGATTTATGGTAGCCAAGAAGCCATGCAGTAACTACTGTTAAAGAGAATACTATACGATTATAAAAAAAGAAAACCAATAAGGAACTGCAATGAAAAAAAGCTTTGATGCTCAAAAACACTAAGAACTCATCAGCTGGAGTTGAGCATGTTTATCGAACTCTTCTTATGGATCAAGAAAAGAAAATGGTAAGGAGCTTTGACTTGACTAGTAGTGTAATTGAATAAAATAAAAGATTCCAGCAACTTTGAACTCTTAAGAGAAATGGGGCTTTTCGAAAGGGTAAATTGGCGCCCTCCACACGAGAACATACATCATTGTTGATAGAAATGACTAGTGTTGGTTCGCTCAATTTTCCTCGTTGTTATTTACTACGAAAAGCTTTCGAAATTGGTTCCTCTTCTTTCAAGGGAATGGATTATTGGTCTGGAACCCTAAACAGAATTTTGAACAATAAACTAGATCAATTTTAATTGAAATTGGTTCCAGGGACTGTAACTCACTAAATTCAGCGTTGCAAACTGTTAAGCTCACTTTCATCTCTTTAACTCGTTTCAAGCACTTGCTTGTGGTAAGAAACGATAAGTTTGCCACGTGTGTTCAAAGAATAGTGTTCTATGAATTTAAATTTTTGTTCGTAAAATGTTGTAGTATAGTCTGTCCAAAAAAAAGGTGATCAAAAAAAACTTCTACTGCTGACATCCTAGGATCTATGCACAGTTAGGTTACCTATCCAGAGTCGCTATATGATGACTAACTGTGGTAAAAAATTTACCAACTAAACGTCTAACCGTCCAACCCCGCGTGAATTTTGTTGTCTTCCATTACTACTTGCAAATCGTTTTTTTGTTGTTTCATACTTATCGTTTTCTCAGAATATGTTTTAGACTAAGTCTCACAGTATTTCAAATTCATGATATGGTGTATAGCCGGTTGTCACTTGCACAAATCTTTTCCTTCCAAGTAACATCAACAGTAGCATTGAGTCTTTTCGGTGATGATAAGGTTCAGAATAGGTTTGTTTGTTCCCCAATCCTTGTCCATCTCCTTTCGTAGACAAGTTTGTCTTCAGAGTACACCACCAACGCAAGAGAGTCGTCTTCACTACTTAAGAAGTGTAGCAATTATTGCTTCATTGTGAAATTCAGTGAGCTCATCTACATAATTAAGATTGCGGTATCTGATTTTTATTATTTCGCTAGTTGAATTGGATCTTCCTTTTGACTTCTCATAAGCTCAGCACCTCACTCTGACGGTGAACACCACAATTCAGGAGCAAAGTCCAGAGGAACGCTCAAGATCAAGCGGTCCATATTTTCGATCATAAAACAGCAGAGCTTTTCGACAAAGCTGGGTAAATTGATTGTTTTGCAACTTGAACCGATTCATACTGTGATCAGTAAAAACAACAGCCCGAAATGCGATTATCTTGAATTTTTTTCCTCGCTTTTTATTTTGATACCCTCATTTGGCCTTCAATGAACTTCATTCATTAAGAGTAGTTACTTCAAAAGTTATTTTAATTATCTTTTAAGTAATCATAGAACCCTTTAAACATTAATGTAGCCAAAATTTGGATCTGCAACATGGTTTATTCTATTGCGTCAATCTAAGTCTATGTACAGGCGTTATGCGACCGTTATGCAGCCGCATCGAACTCCAAATACCGTTGACTACAGTCTTTCAAAAAAAGAAAAAAAAAACAGAACACGCAAAATGCATTAACGGTAATTATGAGTGAACAGCTGTACTGTGCCACAATTAATTCTTTGATTGAAATTTCTGGTATTTCTATGGTTGCTTTCCAATCGAACAATGCACTACTTCACTTTAGGTAAATAGTTTGAAATTATCTTGTTCTATACCCACAGTTTTATTCTTTTTACATATTATACATTGACGCACCAATCATGAAATTGATGATTGTTCACGTCTTGGACGGCCCCTCTTCTTTTTCTGTACTCCTTCTTCTGGAGATGCTGATTCGGAACGCTTCTTTCTGGACTTAAGTGTTCCGTTCACGCGGATTCCCTTGATAGTGACTCCAGTCTGCTCAATTGGGAACTTGCGAGGTCTTCCACGTCGGTCCTTCTGCTCAAGTAACTGCTTCACCGTTTGGTCATTAAGTGAGTCAAAGTTGGTGCCGGTGCTGACAATTTTGCCTACCAGTTCGCTCAGAACAGTTGCCTTGGGTGGATTCGAACTTTCCTTGAGCATCCGATTAAGTCTTTTGTAGTGTTCGTGAGACGAATCAATATACTGGTTGGTTTCTGGGTCAAGTATTAGCTTCTTTGGCCGTCCTCTCTTTTTCTTAGAGCCGTCTCCGTCTGTTGCAGACACAATTTTTGTAAGGATCGAACGTGACACGTCCGAGTCTGGCCCACTAGTGGTAGTCTCCAATGAAGGTGTATTTTGCTGTTGCTCACCAAGCAGAGGTGTCGTTAAATGGGCCAGTGATAATTGATCTTGTTGGGCCTTTTGCTCATCCCGACTAGCTCCATTATTCATTGTGTAATCTTGCACTGGAGGATGTACCAAAGTAGCCTCGCGTTGGAGTATCGGTGAATCCAGGTTTGATGTTGCATTGGTTGTTCCGCTTCCACGTATGAGCGGATTGATTTGGTTCATGCCCTGATAGTATCTATCTTGGCTTTCTGGGTAGTCATTATGCTTTTGATTTTCGTATTGCATACGCTGGTACTGAGAGTACTGCTGTTGAAGCGATTGCTGGCGAATTTGCTGAGGTTGCAGTTGGTGGTTTTGCAACCCCAGTGGGCCTTGGAGCGTATGCACTTGTGGTTGGGTTGGGAATGGCAGCGTATGCGGCGACCGTTGCTGGGGAGCGGGAGACTGACGCAGTGACAGGTGCAGAGGCTGTTGTAGCAGGCTCTGGAAATTCTCTTGGTTCAGTTGATGATGCTGTGCCAGGTGTGGCTGTTGCGCCTGTTGCGGTTGCTGGAACTGGGAGAATACCTGCTGGTGATGTTGAAGCAGTGGATAATTCAGAAGTTGGTCTTGTCCATACTGTTGAGAATTCTGCTGCTGCTGATGCTGGTGCTGCTGTTGATGCTGCATGACTTGGGCAAATGGCTGCTGGTAACCTGTCACTCCTTGGGGTGGGAAGGCTAATGGCAGAGGAACCATCATATGGCCATTGGGAATAATTCGAGAAGAAATGGCGGTTAATGGCGGAGAAGGAGTTCCCAAGTTGAAAGAGGAGGGAGCCGGGCTATTACCTGGTGATTTTCCGTATATCTGGAGCGGGAACGGCTGCTTCTTGGACTCCTGGTTATCGTTGTATTGGTTCTCCACACCTGGGGGCAATTTGGTGCCGGGAAAAGTATAAGGAATGTTCATAATTGAGATTTGCACATGGAACAAAAGATCTGGATGCTAAGTTGAGGTTGGGAACGTGTTTGGGGGCGCTGAAATCAATTATATAATGAGTAGGTGAAATGGGTGCAAGAAGGGAAGAGACAAAAAAAAAAAATACAGGGAAAAACAAAATCGCCTTGGAGTGTACAGACTTTAGAGGCCACGTCTGGATAGGAGAGAGAAAATAGAGACTATATGTATTTTTTTCCAAATTTCCAATACTTAATATAAAAGGTAATTATATGTTCTTCCATGAGCTACGAGCTCCATGTTTTCGTTGGCTAATTTTGTCATTAAAGTTAGATGTAGCGAACACGATAAGATGCAATGCGCATCTCAACGGCTGAGGGTAGACAGGAAAAAGAAAGAAAGAACAAAGGGCGACAGGTCCGAATTAGGAAATGGAGATTTGGGTTGAAAATAGAACTATCATGGTCAAATATTGTATAAATAACATGATTGGTGATTGGAAGTACAAATTTTTACAACTTGGATCAACTGAGTAAGTTTCGAATGTTTTGTTGAGAAAATGATACAAATCATTGCGTGTAGTTATTGTCGCAAGCTGAAATAATCATTTGTTGAGTGATTAAGTCTACGTAAGAAATTCCAGTTCCGACGTAAAAGAAAAAAAAAAACATGGTTTACGGAAGCTACTCTTCGTCCCTGTTCGTATGTCTATTGTGCTGTGTGTGGCTAGCTGTGAATGATCAACTGCTTGGCTGGGATCTGGCTGAGGAGCGAGTCCTGGAAAAACTCCACAAAGTCCTTGGAGTCGGTCAATTTCTCGTCGAACTTGACGGTGAAGTTGACTACGGCAGTGACCGCACCATCAGCCTCGAAGGTGGGGGAGGAGCCCGAGCTTAAGCCCAAAAGCTCATCGAAGCTGTCCACAGGCTCAACACCTCTAGAAGCCTCGCCAATGAACAGGTAAGAAATATCGTTCACGGAGAATCTCTCCTTGGTGACAGGAGCTGCGAGCAAGTCGTCGAAGATGTCTTCCTCGAAAAAGCTCGATGCAGAAGGAGATCTGGCGTACTCAGGAAATCTGGCGGCGTACGTCTGTCTCTTGGCGCCCTCAAGTGCCCTCTCGAAGGCATACTTAAACTTTTCTTTCGAGATGCCCTCGCCTAACTCGGATGTGAATTCAATGGTCAAGATATTTGTCGGTTTGGGCTTCTCAACTGCCTCTCCAGCCTCACCACCCTTAGCAGGCTTGGCTTCCTCCTGAGCCTTTGGAGCAGCGATCTTGATATTGGACAAGTCCAAGTGCTGCTTTTTGTTGATATATTCGGCGACCTTTACGACGGCAGATTGGTCAATCTCTCCCAAGTATGCCTTGACATCTCCAAGAAGAATTCTGCCCTGTGGTCCGGACGCTGGGATCTTCTCGTATGCTTCCAGATCAGAGATGCCATTCTGATGCAACAAAATTTCCACACTAGGGAAGAATCTGAGGTTAGTGTTAGCCTTGACAAGCACGGAGTCTGAAGATGAAGAGACGGGCTCTGATTTCTTTGGTTCTGGTGACTTAGGGGCTTTCTTTTCGGCTGGTTCAGGCTTGGACTCAGCCTTGGACTCGGGCTTCTCTTCCTGAGGGGCGCTCTCGGGTCCATCCAAAGCAGGCTTCTCCAATGAGGCCAAATCGTCACCAGGCTCAGCCAAAAAGGCAATGGGCTTACCAACTGGCACACCGGTGGCGCCGTCGTTCTCCAAAATCTCCCACATGACACCGTCATCCTGAGCCTCCACATCGATGGTGGCCTTATCGGTCTCGACCTCCAACAAGACGTCGCCAGCAGCGAATTCTTCTCCAGCCTTGAGTTTCCACCCCACAATGCCTCCCTCGGTCATTGTAGGCGACATGGCAGGCATTCTAAACACCAGTGCTGCAAGCGAGTGAGGCGACACTGACAAGCGTCTGGCCAGGCGGATTGAGCAGGCCAATGTTCTCAACATGTTAAAGAAGGGTAAGGTAGAGATGATTTAGATGGAAGTGTGCATATTTCGGACTCACACCACCGAGCGGGCGCGACCTATCCGAAAGTTCGTATGGAGGTTGGAGATAGACAGAAATAACACGATAGGGAAGTATTAAGGTGAGCAAGATCTGGATAGGGGAGGTATAAGTGTGATCTTAGAAGATTTCAATATTTGTGGATTGTTGGCAGCAGTTGGTGCTAAGATCATGTTGGATGAGTGTAGACTAGATGGTTGCGAAATAGTTAATGAAAATGAGTGGAGTTGGCTACTTGAGATGGGAAGTTGATTACGAACATTGGTGATAAAATAAAATCTTTTTAAATTTGATCAGGCGGTGATTTTGTTGTCCTATTCTGTCGATGAGATTTTTGAAATGATATGAGAAATAGATGATGTGTTGTATTGTGCAAATTTTGATGTATTGTGGATTGTGAGACAAATCTCATTAAAGTTAAAAAACGTTTAAAGAAGCGGATTACGGTACTTACGAAAAGAAAGGAATAAAAAAAACAACCTCTGAATGCAAAGCAAGACAAAATCTGATACAAAGGCTTACTATGTACTTCTACCTCTAGGGTTGCTATTTAAGGCTGTACTATAGGAATTACCCAAATAACTAATTGTGGATGGGTTAAGGACTAGGTTAAAGTATCGCACCCTCCATGGTATGTCAAATAAGGTCATCAATAGATATCAATGAAATCATTATTAATATGTCCTTGAATTCTATCCCGAATCGAACAAGAAAATTGTAAATAATTATACCTTATTCTTTTGGGCTCACTCACTGATCAAGTCATGATACAGTTCAATGACTTACTGTCCTTGATATTCACTTTAGTTCTAAATGTCATGATTCTCCACGATTCTTACTGATCTGCATCTTTGCTTCATGAAGAATAACCTTAAGTTCAAGACAAAATCACTAAATATTTAATCTTAGTCCTAAGTAGTCATCGATCTAATGGCTTACTTATTCATACACAACTGAGTCATAGGTGCGAAAATTCTGACTTTTGAAACTAGACTTGATTTTAGCATTCACACCAGAATGGCAGAACAAATCGCCAAAGACGCCAACGGTGCATTTGGAATTCTTAAAACACTCACAAATGACCAGAGATCTGATGCGTTGCACAAAATTCACGACGCCTTGAAGGAAGCCAAACTGGCCATTCTTGAAGCTAACAGACTTGACATGCAAGCGGCAGAAAAGAACAACTTGTCCTCCTCCTTGATCAAAAGATTGGATTTGGGAAAGAATGATAAATACGAGGCTATGTTGCAAGGTATCCTTGATGTGGCTGCTTTGAAAGACCCTGTTGGAAAGACCACTTTAGCTAAAAAACTCGACGAGGGCTTGAATTTATACAGAGTAACTGCTCCTCTTGGTGTGCTTCTCATTATTTTCGAGAGTCGACCAGAAGTTATTGCTAACATCTCTGCTCTTGCTATCAAGTCGGGAAACTGTGCCATTTTGAAGGGTGGAAAAGAATCCTACCAGACATTCAGGGCCATCAGTGATGTGATCAACACCACTTTGCAAGAGAAGACACATGTGCCCAAGGCTGCCGTTCAGTTGATCCAGTCGCGTGAGGAAGTGGGTGACTTGTTGGCCCAGGACAAATACATCGACTTGGTGATTCCAAGAGGAAGCAATGCATTGGTGAGAAACATCAAAGAGAACACAAAGATCCCTGTGTTGGGCCACGCCGATGGTATCTGCTCCATTTTCGTCGATAAGGCAGCTGACTTGGACAAGGCATGCCGAATTGTGGTGGACTCCAAGACAAACTACCCTGCCGGATGTAACGCTGTTGAGCAGTTGTTAATTCACGAAGATATCGTTGCAGATAAGACGAAGTTGGCCAAACTTTTATCAAGCCTCACTGATGCGCAAGTTACCCTTCACGTTGTTCCTGAGATTAAACAACAATTGACCGACGCTGTGGACTCCAAGTACGTGGTGGATGCGGATGACGAGTCCTTCGATACTGAGTTTTTGTCATTTGACATTGCGGTTAAGCCAGTAGCATCTGCCACCGCTGCTGTGGAGCACATCAATGACCACTCCTCGAAGCACACCGACTGTGTGGTTACAGAGGACAAAGACACAGCAGACGTTTTCTTGAAGGGTGTCGACTCGGCAGGTGTGTACTGGAACTGTTCCACCAGATTTGCTGACGGCTTCAGATATGGATTTGGAACCGAGGTGGGTATTTCGACCAACAAAATCCATGCTAGGGGCCCAGTGGGCTTGGAAGGCTTGATGAGTTATCAGTATCAGTTGAAGGGAGATGGTCATATTGCTGCCGAGTATGTTGGAGCCGGAGGATCTAAGAAATTTGTTCATGAGGATCTTCCATTTTAATAAAAAGGTTAATAAACAAAAGTCATTACGAGTATGATATTTTTACGAAGCAGGTTTAAATATATGATGGTTAGAGAGTGACTGTGAGAATTCTAATTACTGATGAAGTTAGTAAACTCGCCATAATCGCGAGGAGGAAACTCAGGGTATGTCTCGATCACCTTGTCAACAGCACTTTCGTCCATCTTAACCAAACTCCACTGTCGAAGCGTGAAGAAGTCCGTGAGTGTCTTGATCCATTGCATGCGGGCATCGATCGTAGCCAACGAATTGTCAGGAAGCTTTTTCGCTCTGAGACCCGCACGAATGGCTCCCAATGTGTCCACCGCATTATTGAGTCTAACATCTGCAAATTGTCGGGCGATGTCGTCCTTGATCATCTTCAGAAGTCGTGGAGATTTGCCATTGGTACTGATCATGATCTGAAGTGCATCCTGGTTGAACATTGATCCAAAGTAGAAGTCACACAACGGTGGTTTATCGGCGATATTGACCGGGATCCTAAGATACTTACATTGGTAGTAAACTTGTGTGGATACCACCGGGTCGTCAATGCAGCAACACACAGTCGCAAACTGCTGGTTCATGACAGCATCGTCGATGTGTTTGTAGTGCAATTCGTCGATGTCCTTATACGACTTAACTTCAAAAGATGAGGAGCGTTCGTACATTGTGAGATCCAGCAGCAGGTATGGTCTCTCTAACAACAGGTGGATCTTGCCTTGGCTGTTCAACTCCAAAAGGTCAGGATGAGTTTTGTCACCTGTCACGACGGTGATCTTTGCGTTGGCCCGAATGAGGTGGTAAACTCTGCTGAGTCCAACATCGCCTCCTCCGATCACTAAACAGTGCTTGTCTTTGACTTGCCAGGCCAACAAGAGAGAGCCAGGATGAGCCATTGAGATGAATATGGAGAGTATTGTACAGGTGATGGCTGCGAAAGTAGGTGGAAACTGACGAGCAATGTTAAGAATCCGGAGGTTATTTTGATAGAAGTAGTGGATATTTGGTGTTTGATAGGTTTCGCAATTCTTCTGTTAGGAAGAATCGACTCGTGGGTAATTTCAACTTGAGCCCCGAATCAAGAGCTCTCTAGAATTTCATATGGCTAATATGCTCATAGGTCAAGCAAGTTGATGGAAAAAGATTGCTAAGGTCCGCATTTTGCAACAGAGAGAAGCTAGAAAACCCATGGAGACATCAGCAATCAATTATTTCTATGACTATCAGTCCAAATGACTTTACGAGCTTCACCACCAAACAGAAAAGTGATTAAAAGTGCAAAACTTTGACCGAAGGAGAGTGTAAGATATTGGAAACAGGAAAACAAACTGTTGAGGTAATTTGTAAGGTGAGGAGAAACAAAAGCTTGTTATAATAAACAATTGATATATAAATTGTCTCTCAAGAACACTTTGATGTGCTTGTCAAATGAAATTGAAAGTTGTTCGTTTTACTTTGCAGAAGAGTTATTCTGAACATTCCAAAATGTTCAATTAGAACTCAATATTGGCTTCTCTTAAGAAATCAACGGTAATCTGAGAGGTTGTCTAGGATTCCAACCTCTGGTACTCGCTCCTTCCGAAAATAACTACTTACCATACAATTTTCATGACATGAAGAGATGTAAATTATATCCCCATACTCCCACTTTGTTCTTCTGATGTTCTTAAGGCATGAATCCACAAAATACGGATCCTCAATAGCATAAATGTATATCAAAGGTCAAGCCCGGGCCAACAGTACGTAGGGGTTAAGTCCAAACCATTTGAAGGGATACAGACTTCCCAAGCACCGAATGTACCATGAGCTTTGTGGTTACAAGAAATTGTCAACTAAGCTTTGAGTACCTCCCCAAGCAAAAGAATGTTCAAAATTATGAAACCTCACAAGTTGTGAAACCATAATGTAGCCTCCATCACTTCCCCTCAACTCTCTTGAAAATAAAGACTATGGTACTATGGAACTCTCAAGTTTCACAACTTGATGTTTCATGTGCAATTTCACCATCCTTCTTTACTTACATACTTCCCATTTCCCCCTGTACCTCTTGTTTCCCATTTACTCCAATGTCACGGTCCAGGCCCTTCGTCCCACTCCCCGCTGTTGTGGAACACTATGTGGGGCAGGTGTCACTGCTGTACACAGGACGTATGAGCCCAAAAGTAGAGATAAAGATCATAAGATTGGAGCTCAAGAAACAAAAATCGAGGGTGAATCCGCTCAGAAAATGTCCATCCTCGAAAAGAACCATAATTTCTTCATAAAATAGCCCAAATCGTGAACCCCTTCACCCCCACCACAACTTTTACCTCGATGGTTAGCAACATGTTCTGGAAGCCTCAGGGCCCACCATACAACAGTCAACCCGCAGACAGCCACACCGTATCTATCCGCATTCAGTTTTTTTTCTTTTATCACCGTTAAGTGCCATAAGACCGGAAGAAACACCCAAGGCTTAAACTCGCCAAAACGATGCCAAATTAGGAAAATTTAACCTTCTGGTCTACTGTCATACTCTATACCTAAAGCCAAAGCCAGCCAATTTTTTTGAGGATAAAGTATACATCTATAACCTTTTCTTGTTTATCCGCATTTTGCCTATCTTTTCCCCGTGTTGCCGGTTCTCTCACGTTTTTTTTTTTTTTTTTTTTTT
>Ga0160505_100093_pt1 | contig 68542 bp, 64 predicted proteins | sample DIDeMG_FD_108225 | JGI IMG/M metagenome (GOLD analysis project Ga0160505, IMG submission 108225) | Enriched chicken feces microbial communities from UW Madison campus, WI, USA - DID2874_E49_Stillage MG | ecosystem: Host-associated > Birds > Digestive system > Large intestine > Fecal ... | reverse complement strand
ATGGATGCTTTCTTCCCGAGCCAAAACATAATTCGCCATCGAGCCGTTTTGCTGGGTGCCGATGCCTTTGCGGTGAGGACAAAGATTGTATTGTTTTTCTTTACAATAGTCGCATTCGTTGCAGACATAAAACGTCGTTTCGCTAGTGACACGATCGCCCACTTTGACCTTGGTCACCTGCTCGCCGACTGCAACAACTTCTCCAGAAAATTCATGCCCTAATACAACGGGCGTGGTGGGATTTTTGTATTCCCCTTTAAATGTATGGATATCCGACCCGCAAATTCCAGTGTACGCGACTTTAATGAGTACCTTGTCCGCTGTGGCTTCAGGTACTGGCAAGTCGATAAATGCCATTTGGTCATAACCGGGTGCTTGTTTTGAGACGCCCTTCATCATTTTGTTTCCTCCTCTCTGCTTTCAGGAAAAATCATTACTTTATTGTAGGATTCTTCACGGTTCACTGTGAGGTCAAAAGCTTTTTGAATGTCTTCCAGCTCAAAGCGATGTGAGATCAAGTCCTTTAACTGAATTTTTCCTTGTTCGATAAAGGTTGCCGAATGTAGCCATTCTTTCCCAGGAAATGGGGCGGAATAAGAATTCCAAAACCCTTGTATCGTATATTCCCGTCTAAAAATGTTTTCAAAGGCCCGTTGATGCAGCAGCACATCTGAATAGGCGATTCCCTGATAACCGATTTTTCCGCCTTTTTTGGTAATCAACAAACACTGTTCTTCTGTAATTTTGGAACCGGCACATTCGATCGCGATATCGACGCCCATCTCATCTGTCGATTCAGCGATCCGTTCTTCCAACGGTTCTTCCAAAGAATTGATCGTATCGGTAACGCCATATTTCTTCGCTTCGGCAAGCTTATTCGGATCGATATCAATCCCGATGATTTTTTTAACTCCCGTTAAACGGAGCCATTGAACGGTCAATATTCCAATCGTTCCTAGCCCGAATACTGCTACGGTATCCCCAATTTTTGGCTCTAGCCCCATCACGCCATGGGCCGCCACTGCCAGCGGTTCGATCATCGCTGCTTCCTCGAACGAAAGGATTTCTCCAATATTGATGACATTCTCTTCAGGAACAGCTACGTATTCTTCAAACCCGCCATAATGATGCGAACCGATCATGGTGTAATGTTCACATAATTGATATTTCCCTGATTTACAATAGGTACATTCATGGCAAGGGATTAAAGGAGCAATAGCTACACGATCCCCTATGGAGACTTGTTTTACCCCAGACCCTACGGCTTCGATCACGCCTGCAAATTCATGTCCCATAACCATCGGTAAGCCATATTTCCACTCATTTTCCATTTTATGGATGTCTGATCCGCAGATTCCAGCGGCCTTTACCTTTACCAAGACCTCATGATCCAACGGTACGGGCTTTTTGATTTCTTCGATTTCAAATTGATTTAATCCTTTTAACAACGCAGCTTTCATACAAATGCCCTTCCTTTCAAAAAATTAAGGAACTCTTTTAGAGTCCCTTAATTCGTACAAACTATAAAAATTAAAGGATTCCAGAAACTAATTGAGAGAATTTTAAAATAACCCAGTTCAAGAAGTTCCCACCCATATCAAGTGTCGATACTTGCGTCGCTCCTTTAGGGAATTCATACACGCCACGCATCATTTCAGTATGGACTGGCGCAAAGTTCGTTGCCATGAACAATGCCAAAGCAATAACAACTGTTCCTGTCAATACAGATTGGATAATGTTTCCTTTACGATGTGCAACGATCAATGACACATAAAATGGGATTGTTGCCAAGTCCCCAAATGGCAGAACCTTATTCCCAGGTAAAATAACAGCGATAAACAACGTGATCGGTACTAAGAGCAATCCTGTTGCCAAGTTGGCTGGATGTCCAGTAGTCACTGCCGCGTCTAGCCCAAGATAGATTTCTCTGTCTCCATAGTGCTCCTGTAAGAAGTCCCGAACAGATTCTGAAATAGGGATCAAGCCTTCCATCAGAATTTTTACCATCCGTGGCATCAAGAACATCACTGCGCCCATATTGATTCCCATTTTTAAAATACCGCCGATGTCATAGCCGCCCAATGCAGCAATCGCCGCACCGATAATGATCCCCATCATCATTGGTTCACCAAAAATACCAAACCGTTTTTGGATCGAATCGGGATCTGCTTGCAATTTGTTGATTCCAGGGATTTTACTGATCACAATACCGATCGGAATCCCAATCAAACCAAACGCAGCGGTCGAACCTGTCGGCAAGCTCACTCCTTCTAAGCCATAAAACTTAGCCACTAATGGCGCCGTCTTATCTGCAATGATCAAACAAGCAACTTCATATAACACGGCACATAAGATAGCAAACCACCAATTTCCGTTCGTTACGATGTATCCTGTTGCACCAGCAGCGATAAAATGCCAATAGTTCCATAAATCGATATCTAGTGTTTTTGTTACTTTAAGAAGTAATAAGATAACGTTTACAACCAAACAGATAGGGATCAGCACAGCAGATACTGGTGACGCCCACGCAGCAGAGGCCGCAGAAGGCCAGCCTGTATCGATTACTGTTAAGTGGAACCCAAAGCGTTCGACCATTGCTTGAGCGGCTGGTCCCAAGTTATCTGATAACAGTCCAATAACCAAATTGATACCGACAAAACCAATTCCTATCGTTAACCCAGATCTTAATGCTTTCCCAAATGGAACTCTAAAAATAAGTGCGATGATTAGGATCATAATGGGCAGCATGACAGTAGGTCCTAAATTCAGGATGTACTGTACAACATCATTAATAGCTTTCATTCAAATAATTCCTCCTATAATAGTTATTAGAAATAGCGGCCACTATTTTTAACGTAAGTTATTCTCCGACAGAACGAACCATCTCGAGAATTTTTTCATCCAGCTTATCGGCACCTACACCACTGATGTAACCCAACGCTGTGATCGCCGGAATTTTATATTGCGTTGGTAAAATAGTGGTTGAGATCAACATGTCGGCGCCTTCCTGCTTAGAAACTGCCTCGGCGATTTTGATTTGTTGAACATCCGCGTCGATATCGTTGTCTTTCATTAAATCTTCAATTCGTTTCATGACCACTGTTGAAGTGGCGATTCCTGCGCCGCAAGCGACCAATACTTTAACTTTTCTCATAATAATCTTCCCCTTTTATTTCTCGTTTTTTTTGATTGCATGAAGCAATTGTTCCGAATTTGATGCTGATAGAACTTCCTCTAAAATCGTGTTATCTTGTAATAATTTCATTAATGATTGCAGCATCTCTAGTTGCGCATGAGGTTGATTCAACCCCAAGATGAACACGATATCGGCAGGGACTTTTTGATTGATGTCCTCCATACTGGTGAATGTGACTGGCTGTTTGTTGGTCACTACTGCCACAAATTCCGTCAGTATACATTCCGCATCCGTATGGGGGATAGCCGCTCCGAAAGTCTCCAGTTGGAGTCCTGTTGGAAATGTCGCTTCCCGCTGCTCTATTCGCTCAAGGAAGTCTTGTCTGACCCACCCCATTTCTAAAGCCTTTTCATAAACGTGTTTAAAAATCTCATCACTTGTTGAAAAAGACTCTTGAACAAAAATCAAAGGAGTTTTTACATAAAAACTTAGTTTCTCATTATTCTCCATTCCCTAGTTCCTCCAATATTTTTCACTAAAATCTACTAATCGCTGCTTTATTTCATTGATTGATTCTGCTGTTTCTATTTTTTTTAATTGCTCTGAGCCCGCCAAATTCATTAATTCAAAAATCAGATCCACGTGTTTGTCTTTGTCATTCGAGGCAAGTAAGATCACCGTGTGTATCCTCGATCCATCCTCAGTCACGATCCCTTTTTTGACGATTCCCATACTGAGCCCTACCCCCAATGCCCCGGCTTCACTCATGGTATGAGGCAGTCCGATCGTATTTCGCAGTACCGTATATTGTGGCAATACAGGCATTTCTTCTTTTAATACCTTCACAAAATTTTTGCTGATGACCTGTTGATCATTTAACGGTTTTGCTAGTTTGTCTAAAAGATCAAGCCAAGCGATTTCCTCATCGAACACTTGGATCGTGTCTTCATTCAACGCATCGACCAAGTGCAGCCTTTTTTTCTCCACCACCTCAAAGCCTTTCGGTGTAAACAAAGTCAACAATTCATGATACAAATTCTCTTCATCGGAGATTACCGTGTACTTTTTGATCAAAGACATGATTTTCTCAGGGTTGACTAATGTATTTTGAGAGAGCGTCACTGAACGTAAAACCCGTGCGCGCAACTGCCTTTTTTCCTCGTCCGTCAAGAAATTATTCACAACAAAAACAGATTTTTCAGTCTCTAGAGGGATTGCTGAGAAGATAAAGTCCACATCGTATTCTTCACGGTAAAATGTTCGTTCGGAGACTAGCTCAACAAACTCGATTTCCGGCAGCAAATTCTGCAACGTATTTCTTAGCAATAAAGAAATCGAAATGCCATTGGGACAAACAATGATCGCCCGCTTTCGGTTCTCATCCCGAATGATCTCCGTACTCTCCACGATGTGACTCCCAATAAACAAGGAGATCAGGAAGAGCTCCGGGTCTGGAATGGGTTCCCCGAAAAACTGGACTAACGGCTCACTGGATTCTTTTACTAAATAGAACAATGAGAATAAATCAGCGTCCTTGTTTTCTTGATAAAAGCGTGTTTGTAGATTTAAATGATATTTAATGCGGTAATATGCCGGTCTCATATGAATCAGCAGCCGTTCCAGCAAGATTTCTTTTCGATCAACCGTAAGACCCGAGACTTTTTCGAAATTGTTCAAGACATCAAGCAACGCTTCTTTTAAGTTGTCCATCTCGCTCACAGATAAGATGTTGGCCTGAGATAAATTTGTCGTAAGCAGCAACAACGCGAGATAGACGCGTTCATTTCTGCTTATCTCCTCCACATCCCAAATAATGTGTTCCGCAGCTAAAAATTCTTTTGTATCCGCCAATTCAAAATCATTGATCTTGAAATTGTAGATAATTTGTTTCCCTCGTTTTGCTCTGCGAATGATTAAAATAATCAAGAGGGGCAATACCTTTAATCGATCATCCGTAAATTGAATGTTCAGTTTTTCTTCTACTAGACTGATACGGCGTTTGAAAACTTCCACCAGCGTCGTATCGATTTTTGAAAATTGAATGATGCAATTCACGCCGTCGTAAATCTCCGCTACATTCATCAAAACTCGAGACAAGAGATCCCGCTTGTTCCATTCATCGCCGTGAAAGTAATACCCCGTTTGCCGGTTGTATTTCAACTCAAGATGGTCTTTTTTTACTTTTTCATTGATTCTCTTCAAATCTCGTAAAATCGTATTTCGACTCACCTCTAGTTCCACGATAAAATGATCCAAGGAAAGGTATTCCTCTTTCGCCAAAATCATTAATTCAATGACCCAGATCCTCTCTTGACCTGAAAAAATGTAACGACCTGTTTTTTCGTGCTCCTTCTCTTTCCCCCCTCCAAACATGGATACCACTGCCTGAGGAACTAAAAAATGACCATTCTTTGTTCGCTTGATCTGGGGCAGCTTTCCATCTTCCAGAAAATCATTGATTTTTTTTAAAGCGTAATTTAACTGACTTCTCGATAGATCGAACCTTTCATATATAACTTTACTGGTAATTCGCGGATTATTGATTAGTTCCATTAATATTTGGTTATTTCTATCTTCTAAGTTCATCTTCATCACCCTTACACTCTCAAATTACTTTAAAAACGTTTTCATTTCCACAAACTTTGTTATCCAATAATATGCATGTTTTGTGCAACATGAGTTTGCATCACATTTCACGAACCTTTTCCCACAAAAAAAACAGGTGAATTTCCCTGTTTAAACACTTTTATAATAATCATCTATTTTCGTAGATAAAAAACTTCGCGTCCCACCCATAAATCGCTGTTGCCCAAACCTCTAAAGATTAGCATATTTTTGTTATTCTTTCTGATCAGAAGTATCATATCTGTTATGTACATTTTGAGCGTATTCAGGCAAGAAAATAACATCCTGTTTTTATAGACAACGTGATATGATTTTGGAAATAAAGATAAATAGATGATTTTTAACCAGACAAAAAAACAGCAACACCTTTTTGTTAAGAAAGAGGTGTTGCTGTTTTTTTATTCATCCTTGGTCAACGTGAATTCTTTCCTCTTTTTTTGATGATCGAAAAGCTGCATTGTCATATGTTTGCTATCCGATCGGATCAAATGATACTCTTGATCCTCTCCACTGCTCGCCAACACGATGTTCTTTTTAGAAGAGTTCGTAGCGATTTGCGCATTTTTTAATACTATTCGATCATTGCAGGTAATCGTCCAAGAACGACAATTTTTATTGTTTGTTTTAAAAGTATACTGCTCATGCTTACCAAGCCACGCACCTTTCAGCCAGACTGCATTATTCGCAGTGTGTGTATTAATAAAAATGAGTAGTCCGATACTGCAAATGATCCCCGCACCAAGGACGAGCCTTTTCTGATTTATTGTCAGTGCTTTGAACTGTCGCCAAAGCTTATACAGTCCGGTGTCTAGTTGATCTAATATACTTTTTAATTGATGGGCTCTTTTAGACAAACAGTGATTCCCCGCTTTCACACATATTCTTTTCTATAGTATAAAAGAACTTTATTTCCGTTGGACCAAATCATCTTAAACGATTGCTTTTCGATCCTACGTGTAGAAATGTATTACTCTCATAAAAAACACTTGCAACGTCATTCGCGGCAAGTGTTTATCTATTTATTTCAGTGTTCGTGCCGCATACCAGGCGGTACCTTCCGATCGCCAGCCTACCTTGACTAAGCTATCCCGCTCAGATGCCAGCGGTGTGTAGTGGTGACTGTCTTCCCTTGGCGCCGCATGAGGATTGTATAATCGATACACCGGAACGCTTCCTCCTGAATACCATGAAACACCTTCCGATTTCCAGCCTGCTTTGACCAAGTAGTCCCGTTCATACACATACGGTGTGTAGTGGTGTCTGCCGTTATTAGGATTGTACATTCTATATACAGACGTGCCCGTTGTTGGCGACACCCAACCAACGCCTTCATAATTCCAACCTACCTTGATCAGGTTATTGGCTTCACTCATGATTTGTGTGTAATGGTGTTGCCCGTCATTTTTGTTATACATTCTAAAAATATAACGCTCGTTGGCCGCTTGTCCGTCTGTTGTTGGTGCAACATTTGGGTCTGTGCCGTTGGAGCTGACGATTCTTCGAGCAAAATTCGGGTAAAAATAAGTAATATCCACGGCCTTCACTGTTTGCCCAGGCTGAGGTGAATGAATCATTTGATTATTTCCAACATAGATTCCGACGTGGTAAGTAGCGCCGCGGTTTCCGTAAAAGAGCAAATCCCCTGGCTGTAAAGAACCCAAACTTGCCTCTGTTCCGTATTTTTCCTGATTGGTCGTCCCCATTGGAAGATCCGTATTCGTTGCCTGCTTATAGACATACTTCACTAACCCTCCGCAGTCAAAAGCATTAGGTCCGGCTGCCCCCCATGCATAGGGTTTTCCGATTTGCGCTCTGGCGCTGGAGACAATCGAATTTTGCTGCCCCATTGAACGGCTCATCCGCGGCTGAGCAGCCTCTTCTACGTCAGGAATATTCATTATTTGGTCAAACTGCTGTTTAGTAAAACCAGCTTCTAACGCTTTCTTTTCTTCTGAATCCTGTGCTTCAACGACGGTTTCCTTGTCTTCTGAAGAATTGGAGAGAGGCTCCTTGTTTCCACTATCTTGTGTTGCTTCTGTCGTACTTTCAGAATTCAGAATAGAACTGCTAGTTGTTGATGCCGCTTCATCTGCGGCCTTGACAGTCATGATTCCAGTTGACCCAAACGCGACAACACTTAATAGAGACAAGGATGCACTAAATAAACGCAACTTAAATGACTTTCTCATAAAATAACTCCTGTTTTTATTTTATTTTTTTCGGATAATTCCATTATTATTTATTCAAATGACGTATGATTCCTGTCAATTCACTTAATTTGTTCCATAAAATAACTAATTGTAAGGAACATTGTACATGAAATCCCCACAAATTTCATCCCTTTCTGTTATCAATATTCTTCATTATCAAAAAGACGCTTACTGACAGCCTTTGAGCCGTCTTTACATTTTTGTGACAAAATCGTTCGTTTCTATTCATATAAACGGATGGTCGAAAAGCTGCTGAATTGATAAAGTAAGATCATTATTGGATTAGGGGGAACTATTTTTGAATACGGGTATAATAAAAAAAGGATTTTCTACATTTGATTTAAAAATTTTAGGAATTATTTTAATGGTTATTGATCACGTTCACCAGATGTTTGTTCCATTCGGTGCACCCGATTGGTTGGATTGGTTCGGGCGACCAGTGGCGACACTTTTCTTTTTCGTCAGTGTCGTAGGGTTTTCTCATACCCGCAATAAGAAATCTTATATGCTGCGGCTTTATATTTCGATGGTTCTTATGGCGCTATTTACTTACTCGCTGGAGCAACTCGTAGGATACGATCAAGTCGTTTTGATGAATAACATTTTTCGGGACCTTTTTGTCGGAACGCTGATGATGTATGCGATCGACCTGTTCAACGAAGGAAAAAAGAACATTAATTGGCTAAAAATGTTTGCATCTATCTTGTTATTTTTATTGCCGATCCTTCTTTCATTGCTGCTGCCAGTACTTTTTTCGAGTCCTGATTTGATGCAGCATCGATTCAGCTTTTTGATTATCACCTCTCTTCTGCCGGCATTGCTTTTAGCAGAAAATAATATCATGGTGTTATTGATACCTTTACTTTATATATCAAGAAACAACCGGAAGATCCAATGCTTATTGATTGCGATCACCGCAGCCATTTATTTCTTCTTAGGAACAACACAATGGATCATGGTGTTTGCGATCATTCCGATCTTGCTCTACAACGGACAAAAGGGAAAAGGGATGAAATACTTCTTTTATATTTTTTATCCAGCTCACATTGCCATCCTTTACCTCGTATCTGCTTTTTTATTCAATCGATGATCTCAAAGAGAACTCAAAGCGAGTTCTCTTTTTTTGATGTCACTAGCGCTCACTTCCTCAATCGTTCAAGAAGAATCCCATCGACCAAATAAACTAAAACAAAAGCCCTTCGAAATCCAAAAATTCCGAGGGGCTTTTACCTGCTGCGACCTTATTAGAAGGACACTAATACTAAGTAATGCGCGTATGCTTTTTTATCTAAAGAATCACTCACAGGATAAGCATTTTTATTACTGATGCTGATTGACGATCTGTTGTGATTTTACCGCAGTATTTTTCACATCTTCATTTGCTTTTTTCAGCTTGTCGATATAGTCCTTCAAATCAGAATTTTCTTTATTCGAATTCGCTAATTGCTGCTTGGTTGCGTCTAGCTCTGCTTGCAATGAGCTTTTTTCATTATTCAAGGCCGTCACTTGACTGTTTAAGCTGTTAGCCGTTGATTGCAGTGAGCTGACTTGATTTTGAGCATCTTGCAATCTCGCGCCCCATTCTTGATTTTTCTGATTGATCTCTTGGTTTTTCTGGTCAATTTCTTTTAATTTATCAGCTATTTCTTGTTGTTTTGCTTGAATTTCTTTTTGTTTACCTTGGATTTCTCCATTTTTACTATTTAACTGCGACAATAAACTATTTTTTTCACCAATCAATTGATTTTCAGTATTTTTGGATTCATTGATTTGCTGTTTATAATTGTCTACTTCTCTTTGTGCTTGCGCCAATTGATTCTGCACATCCGTTGATCTCGATAACAGTTGAGAAAGCTGTTGCTCTTTATTACTCAAAGATGTGTTAAGTTTATCCAAATTTGTATTAATAGTTGAGATATTGTCTTCTCCACCCCAATTAATCAAACTATCTGCATAATTTTTTCCTACCGTTCCAAAAGCAATCAATAATAACGGCATAATGATAAGTGCAATGTTTCTTTTTTTCATTGGTAAATTTCCCCTTTTAATATAACCTACAGCGACCTACAATGTTTTAATCATAAGATATTTTTCACAATTTGCAATTACAGTTGTTGTTTAATTAGAAATTTCTTTGTTTATTTTAATTATTTATAATTTATTGTTTTTTATATTTTCTAAATAATAAAAAGGCATTTATTCATTCTTTTCACTATGCAAAAGAAAACTGCTTTCACAAGAATATACAATATATTGTGCTATTTTGATAAAATACCACAAATAAAACACAATATCTAGTCTTTCTTTTCATTTTTTTTAGCGCTAAGATAAGTCTCAGATGAAAAAGATAGGTGGTTATATTATGAAATTAGCAGTCTTTTGCGGCTCACGCTATGGAAAAGAAGAAAAATATAAGAAGCTTGCAGAACAGGTCGGAGAATACATTGCAGACGTGGGGGCAGAGCTCGTATACGGAGGTTCCATCAGTGGATTGATGGGGGCAGTAAGTGATGGCGTGATCAAGAAAAATGGAAACGTTACTGGAATTTACCCTCGTGGACTATTTGCGGATGAGGTACCTAGAGAGGATGTAACAGAATTTATTTTTACGGATACGTTGGATGAACGAAAACAGCTTTTGATCAATAAGTCAGATGCTTATTTGGTCCTGCCTGGCGGCTTAGGAACGTTGGAAGAGCTGTCCCAAGTATTGAGTGCTGGTTCAATTGGACTCATTCCCGCAAAACCCGTTGCAATACTAGATATTGACGGATTTTACCACTCATTCATTGAGTTTCTGATCAACGCTTCGAATGAAGCCTTTATTGATCCAGAGGCTACTAAGCACCTATTGATCTCCGCAGATTATCACTCCTTGATTGACAAAATTTGCTGCGAAGTTGCTGGAGAAGGAGTCGTTGCTTCATGAATATCTATTTAGCTGGTCCCTTCTTCTCTAAAGAACAACGGGCATTGATTCGCTCTGTGGAAAACGCCTTAAAAAATAATCCAACGGTGGAAGAATACCATTCTCCACGATTGGACCAAGCATGCGAATATGAGTCCTTTACTCCCGAATGGGCAAGGGAAACGTACTTGAAAGATATGCGTCATATCAAGGCAGCCGATTGTCTGGTCGCTATTTTGGATTATGAACATGGAATCACCGATCCCGGTACCGCCTATGAAATTGGGATTGCCAAAATGTTGAGCAAGCCTGTTATCGGCCTGCTAACCAATGGCGATACCGTGAACATTATGCTGACTGAGTCACTCCATGCTTTTAAAAGACAGATTTCAGGCATTGAACACTATGATTTCAACAAGCTGCCTCCCTCTCCTTATCAAGGAAATTATATTTGACCTACTAGCCGGTGCCTTTCTTTCTTCAAGAGAGGCACCGGCTCGTTCTGTAATTGATTACTGATTAATGAGGGACTTTTTTTCTGATAATTCATTAACGAGATTTTGGATGGCGACGATTGCTTGCGGAGTCACATAAGGGTCCATCGAGATCAGAGGAAACTCTCTAGGCAATCCTTCCCGTGCGCCAGTGGTGATCAATCCGTCATAATCCATAATTTTTTTATATACATCTTCGTTCCCATCCCACGCATCTTCAAAATGATGGATCGTAAAATTCCCATAGACAATTTGTGTGATGACCTTTGAAATGAAGGTTTCTTCTGTTGGTGATAGATCCGAGATCAATAATAGATGAATCGTCCTATCTTGAGAAGCCAGCAGCTCCAAGCTATCTGCCTCCTCCGTCAAAAGCAGGTAAACATAATTCGTGATAAAATCTTCTTTTTGGTAGAAATGATTTCTCTGGACAAACTGACGGACGATCTTTGTCACCTTCTCCACCGCGTGCTTATGCATGATCCTGACCATTTTCAAAAATACGGTGCGGCTTTTACGGAGAATCGCTAAGAATTCACCGCTTTCTTCATAAAGATACACATCATTCATCAAGACTGTGGTTAGTTCAAACAAGCGTTCTTTTTCAAAAGAGGTGCCCATCAAAGCGGTGAATGTTTCAACTAAAGCAAGGTGTTTTCTGAACATTTGCCTATAATCCACGTTATCCATCAAGGCCGCATCTCTATGCTGCTTGCTGAAGACCACTGAATCTGAAAAAGAAAGCCACAGGCAATCACGCAGCACATCCTCTGTAAGATCAAGGTGAAAGGCCTCCGAAACAGTATCGCGAAACCCTCGGATCGTTCGTTTATCAGGCAGCAGCAACCCGCTCTTTCTAAGCTTATGTTTAGGATATGGGTGGCCATTTTTGATCCGCCATAAACTAATAAATAAATTATAAGTCACCCGTTTTTGAAAAATATACTTTTTTTCAAGGCCATTGATCGCCGTAAATTCCGTTACGAATTTTTCGATTGCCCTTAACTGGTAGTCTTTCATATCTGGCAGCACCGTTCTTAAGGTGTACTGCTTTTCAATAAAATAGCGATAATAAAAGTGCCGGATCACACTCTCCTTGCCCTCCAGACGCAACGGCCTGTAAAACAATTCAATTCCTGCTTTGTTCAATTCGGCTTCCATTTTTTTCAAATAGCGTTGTGTATTGGAAAAACTCAGGAATAATGTTTTAGATAACGCTTCAATGTTGTCGCATTTTTCAAACAACAGTTGTTCCGCAATTTGAAATTCTGGTGAATTTATCAAAGCCTCTGAATAGAGTTTTCCGATACTTAAATCATCCTTTAACTCTACATGATACAACCCTTTCTCTTTTACAATGATGAAATTGTCCTGCTCATCATTAATGAGACTGATGTCATTTAATAAGATTGGTAACGAACACGCCAGTTCACTCAGCAACTGTTCACTTGACGACCCTTCGCGATTATAATAAAGCAATTCGATCAGTTCTAACCTGCGTCTGTTACTTGTTCCTAAAACCTGATGAAAATCCATAATTATCTCCTCCAATTTAACCAATGATGATGATTTTTTATGATTAGAACCAAGCCAACGCGAAATACCTCCATAAAATGACGAGCTTTTCTTTTATTAAGACATAAAATAACTATCATTGTTTTATTGACGTGTGATTTTACACTTCTATTTTACTATCTTTTTATTAATCTATGTAGGTCTTTTCTCCTATAAACCACGAATAAAAATAGCAAAACATCCCATAATATTCTTATTTTATAAACTTTTTGGGAAGTTAGTTCTTTATTTATTATAATTTTGCCACTAAAGTTTCTTGAGTAAATTCGAAAGCGCTCTCTTAATTCTCACCAGAAATGGAAATCTATAGACACTAAAAAAAACGACATTTCTTATTTAGCAAGAAATGTCGTGATTATTTTATAAAACAGAGACTACCTATACAAGTTGTTTCTTTTAGTTTGACTTACAGATTCAGAAGTCGCTCCAAACATCCTCTTCAGAAGCTTTTGCTTGCTTCCGAGATTTCTTTGATTGTTTTTTATAGTTCTGACCGTGATCCTTCTTCGTATCTGCTTTTGGTATGATGAGCATCAGCAAAATATAGAGAAGGATCGGCGCGCCGACCAAAACGATACTAATAAAGATATAGAGTACGCGCACGATCGTCGGATCAATATCATAATATTCCGCGATTCCCGCAAGCGTCCCTGTTAACATTTTATTTTTTTGAGATTTCGCCAGTCTTTTCTTCATTTTGATTACTCCTTTCTAATTGTCGTAATCCTTCAAAAAAATGTTGCCTGCCTTCGAAGAAACATTGATTTGAGCAGGCTCATCTCCAAGTCGTTGAAAACGCAGGACTTTAGGGGAATGCCCATTTCTTTCCTGAAGGGTTTCACAGTTTGAAAATCGATAATTGATCGTTCCTGTTCCGGTTTTTGCAACGCCTTTTAAGCCAATCGTTTTAGGCAAGGAAACTTTAACATTTCCGTTGATTGTATGTGCATTGATTTTCTTCAGAGCATCATTTCCCATCGTTAATTTGATGTCTCCGTTGATCAGCGAGTACTCTGCTTTTGACGCATCCGCTTTTGAAATGATCGTTCCGGTCACCGTCTCTACTACCGTATCTAAAAGGCGCCCGTCCCGAATTTCGATTTCATTCGTTGTGCCCTCGATCTCCAGCGTGGACGCATCAATATCCTTGATCAATACGGTCCCATCGACTGCTTTGATGGATACATTTTTCGCCGCAAGGTCCTCGATCATCAAATCTCCCGTCAATAACTGGACACGTAGATCGTTGTAAGCGCGTTTTGGTAAATAGAAGGTCAAGGTGGCGTGAACCCGTTTATTTGGGACATGGAATAAAAAGCGATAATCGTTTGCTTCAATTTGGCTGCGTTCCAAAAATGCATCAATGGGGTCAACTTCATCCATTTGACCGATTAGATCAACCGAAGCATCGACTTTTACATCCTTGATCTCCTCATCTTCCCACATTTTTAAAATAACTTTTCCTTTCGCTAATTTAATATCCAGCAAATGGGCATCAATCTCTTCAAATGTGAATGGATGATTAAAATGAGTTCTCGTTGTTCCGTAATAGTTTTGTTTGCCTGTCTTCCAATCAAATTCATTTGCAACAGTATCCGATACCGTTCTTGCAGCTTTATTGACCATTTGGCCCAATCGGCTGCTAAAATCCTTTGGTTGTACTTTGGGACGGTCGAAGGGTTGATACCTTTGTTCTTCAAAATCCTCCGGGACATCAAAGAAGCGATCTGAAACATGAGGACTTTCCAGAGTAACGAACAAGTCTTCGTCAACGGCTAACCGCTCACGAGTCAATAAGTCGATCTCTTCTTCAAGATCCGCTAATTCTGACTTCATTTGATCGTAAATGGGTTGGTTTTCAGCTGAAAGAATCCCCAGCTCTGCTTCAAGGTTCAGCTCTCTGAATACGTCTTTTTTCTCACGAAGTGTCTCTTTTTTTGTTTGCAGCGCGTGATCGAACTCGTCGATTTTTGATCGCACGGGGTCCGCTTCCTCCTGAACTGCCTCTGAAGAATTCTCCCACTCGTCGATCATACTAGACACGCTGTCCGTATAATGCGGGGGATTCGAGGAAGGTTCTTCCCCTTGCTCTGAGCTTTGATCCAATTCATTTTTTTCTTGTTCAGTTTCATATTCGGTAAATTGATTCAAATCTGACTCTTGTTCAGTCGCTTCCTCAGCTTTTACTGTGTCTGTTTGTTCCAGATCCTCACTGGCATCCGCTTCGATCTCTGATACTTTTTCTGCTTCTGATGTTTCTTCAGCGCCTTTATCTGCCTCTGATAGTCCTAGACTTTCAAGTAAATCCAATCCTTCTTCTGGGGACAGAATTCCTTTTTTTATGGATTCTAAAATTTTTTCTCGTTCATTCATGCTGATCTCTCCTCAACAAATTGTTCTATAGGTCTATTATGCAAGATTATTATGCATTCGTCATGGGTCGAAAGGACTAGTTTCCACAGTCGTCCCTTGATCAAAACGGATAAAAAACTTTTTATAAACACTCTGAATGGTTTTCAATTCAAACAATCGCCCAAAACTGGTAGTATCAAAGAGAAAAGAATGATTGGCAAAGAGGTGAAAAGTCTTGCAGAGAGAAATGTATGAACTGTTGGCGAGACGTAGTAAATTTTGTTTTTCTTTAATTGAGTTATTCCAAGTTGAAGATGATTGGCTAGAAGTAAAAAAAGTCAGTACAAATTTAGAGATTAGTGATCGAAGTGTGCAGCGTTACATTCATTACTTAGAAGAAATTATTGAAGACTATAATCAAGAAAAAAATGCGCACATCCATATGCACTACGAGAAATTCAAAGGAATCAAAATGGATTTCTCTGATTCTTCTATAGAACAACTAAAGCTTTATATCGTTAGTAACGATGAAAATCTAAAATTACTGATTGATTTATGTTTATTAAAAACAGAGCCCTTAAAAAAATACGCAGATAAAAATTTTATCAGCCCTTATTCGATTAAAAATTCTGTTATAACGATCAATCAGCTTTTAGCCTCTTTTAAACTAAAAGTGGATACTCGTTCGTTGACCTTTACTGGTGAAGAAAAAACCAGTCGCTTTTTTACGTATATTTTCCTCTGGGCAATGTACAAAAACAGCCCATGGCCCTTCGAATACGTGGATGAAAAGAAAATATACCAGTCCATCGCTACGATCGAAGCAGGCTTTGGCTATACCTATTCCAACATTCAAAAAAAGCAAATAGCTTATTTTATCGCAATTTGCCTTATTCGAAACAAGAAAAAATTCTATATCGACAGCACCGAAAATTGGGATACTTACGTCAACATCCATGCCTTGAGAAAAGAAGAATTGATCGTGAAGGGAATGAACAATTACCAGATTTTCGAGAACAACGAATTGACGTTCCTTTTAGTCATCATGCAAATGAAACACCGCATGTACCGGTCTTCCGAGATCAGAGATCGTATCCTGAATTATCATAAAAAAAACAATACAGACATTCTTCAGGCAACAAATTTGGCCTTTGAAAAATTTCAAGAAGACTTTTTCCGTATTCCCGAAGAAAAATTAGATGTCTTTTACACGTACTTTTTTTGTACCCATCTCCAAAGCAAGATTTTTCCCGGCGTCTATTTTGATTTAGACGGCTATGATTCTTTAGAGGATACGAATGTCCCTAAAAATCTCGTTCGAAAGCTGAACGCCTTCGTCAAAGAAATGAAAGCCTCTACGAATAGTGATATTTTTGATGAAGAAGAGCTTTTAGTAAAACGATACCTCTTGCTTTTTTCCTTTTTTGAAAACTGGGTCGCCTATGAGCCAAAAATAACTGTTGCGATTGATTCAGATATGTCCTTTTTAGTGAGAGAACGCCTGAAAAAAATGCTTCAGCGTCGTTTTGAAGGAAAATACAATTTAGAGATGGTCGAATCGGTCGGTAATTCTGAAGACAATTGTTTGGTCATCACCAACATGCCTTCAATCAATGGCTATCATCCAGAAAATATTTGTGTCGTAGAACCCCCTTTGCGGCCAAAAGATTTTCTAGTCGTCGAAAGAAAGATTGAAGAGACATTAGAAGGATTGTACGATTAGCCTGTACATCTCCAATTTCTTCAATAAACGAAAGAAAAGTACGCCCTATCAAGTGACCAAAATTCACTTAGTAAGGTGTACTTTTTTCGCGTCTTAGTTATTGACTTCTTCTTTCAAGCAGCTCGTTGCATGGCGAATGTCTTCTTTGACATTTTGGTAGCTGTAACGACGAATCTCGCCGCCTAAGTTATCAACGAGCATGATGTCGACCAACTCTTCATTGGTTTCATCCATGTAAACAAGCAATCCTTGATCCCCTGGATTCAAACGTTGACTGACCTTGTCGAAAATCGTATTGTTTCTTTTTGTTTTTACGTAATTTGTTCCGATACCGGCAATATCGCCTACGACCCAGCCGCACAATACGCCTAATGGGCCGCCTAAAATTCCTACGATCGCTCCGATCAACCCGCCTGTAGCAATTCGATTGCCGCTTTCAAAGTCTAGGCTGTCTTTGATGGAGAAGCCATTTTCGTCAGAGCTTTTCTCAATGATCGCTGCCTGCTTGATCTCTACTGTGGTCCCATTTGATAGTGTCTTTAATTTCGATAATGCTTCATAGGCATCTGAGTTATTTTTATAAGTGATCAATGCAATTTTTTTCATTATAAATCTTCCTTTCTTTCTTCACGTTTTAGTGGGTAAATCCTTGTGTGTGTTTTCCTTCATTCGCGTGCATCGAGACATTCGCTGCATTCAGCTCTTTGATCGCCGCATGGATATCTTTGATCAGTGCATTGGCAGAATTCATCGCGAAATCGCCGCGACAGACAAATCGTTGAATGATGATGCTATCTAAATCTTCAGGTAACGGATACGCCGGAACCTGCCAACCTCTCATTTGTAATCTATCGGCTAAATCATAGAGGTTCCAGTTCACGTCCGCATCTTCCTTCAGCTTGTAGCAAATAATCGGAATATTATCGCCGTTGTTGTAAATGTCAAAGAGGTCTGTTTGTTCGATTGCTTCAGACACCTTCATCGCAACTTTCCGGGTCCGTTTATGGATCTCTTTATAGCCGTCGAATCCAAATCGGTAAAAATTATAGTATTGGCCAATGATTTGACTGGCGCTTCGAGAAAAATTGATCGCCATCGTCGGCATTTCACCACCAAGGTAGCTGACATTGAAGACCATCTTTTCCGGTAAATCTTTTCGATCCTTCCAAATGATCCAACCAATTCCGGGGTAAACCAATCCATACTTGTGTCCAGAGGTATTGATGGATACCACGTTCTTCAATCGGAAATCCCATTCTAATTCTGGTGTGACAAAGGGAGCGAACATACCGCCGCTTGCCGCATCCACATGGATACCGAGTTCACGTCCCGTTTCTTTATTAAAGGCTTCTACCTTTTTATCTAACGCTTGAATGTCATCGTATTTCCCTGTATAAGTGATGCCCAAAATCCCTACGATACCGATCGTATACTCATCCACGTAGTCCATTACTTTTTCTGCATCCAGACTCATGTGTTCTTCATCCATCGGTACCGTTCGCAAATCAATATCCCAGTAGACACAGAATTTTTCCCAGCAGACTTGATAGCCAGAAGAAATGACCAAGTTCGGACGTTGTTTCGTTAGATCAACACTGCGCTTCACTGCTTCATCACGCCATTTGAATTTCATCGCCATTCCGCCTAGCATGCAAGCTTCGCTGGAGCCGACGGTAGATGTGCCGATCATTTTTTCTTTATCTGGCGCGTTCCAAAGATCCGCAATAATGTTGACACACGCTTGCTCGACCTCTGCCGTGCTGGGGTATTCTGATTTGTCGATCGCGTTTTTTTCAAACATCTCCGCCATCAGTTTTGTTGCTTCTGGTTCCATATATGTTTGGCAAAAGGTTGCCATGTTTTGTCGCGCATTCCCTTCATCGATCAACTGATCCTTCACCAATCGATAGGCACAGTCTGGTGATACAGGTTCCTTATTTAACTTGTCGATAATGACGTTCTCGCTTGCTTGTTTTGATCCAAATAATGGAATAATGTTATCCATGATCGTTCCTCCTCTAAATTCTTCACTTTGTTTAGTTATATTTAGGTGCTTTCGCTACCTCAAATCGTTGAACCTCTGTGTTATTCAAAAGTTCGTCGGACATGACTACTTTTGTAATACCGTTGCTCGCATAATCTTTGTAATAGATCGTTTTGCTTTCGTTGCACATAATGCTGATGAATTGTGAATAATCGGTCTCACCTGTTGTTTTTATTACGACACCTTTAGGAATCGTCACAGGGGCCAAGATATTTAAAGCATTCATGACTCCTTCATCTTCATCCTTCGCATCTTCAATGTGTTCTTTGAAAAATGTTGCCCGGACGAATCGTTCTGGCGGTGTATACCCACCTGGCAAGCCTGAAGTTCCTGTCCCTTGAGAAAAAGGTGTCGCTTGGAAATGATCAAACTCTTTTGATTCATATTGCTTCGGACGCACATCCAAATAATTTCTCAAGTTTTCTAAATGCCATTCCAATTGAGGCGTATTCGTCATAACGTTTACGGGATCTTCTTTAAAATGAAGTGTTTCCTCGGTTGGTTCAATAACAACGGACTTGCCGTTTGTATCTGTGATGATCCAATGCAACGGCGTTACGAATCCTAAGATAGGTACAGCAATATCTACTAAATTGATATCTTCTATCGCCTCTCTTAATGCATCGATCGAAGAAAAGTTTCCTAAAATCCATGTGATGAATTCATGAGGACAAAGGTTTGTCTTTTCAGGATTTGATTTTTCTTGATAAACGGCCTCTCCCGGCAAGTAAAGTTCCGCTACCGAAAGTCCTGCTTCGTTCACGCCGTCACACACAAAGTAATCTTCTCCAAGGTCTGCACCTGTTCCTAAAAAGCCGAACTGATTGGTCCATTTTTTGCCATCGCTGGCAGATGCCCAACTGTAATCTCTTGGAAGATATAGAGGTTGCGCATCGATTGGATATGAAAAATCCATCGTCCTAGCTAATAGATGTTTCTTGTCGTTTGTTGTTATAAAAATACTTGTACACATAATGAATCTCTCCTTGTTTGGTTATTTATTACACTATTTATTCTAGTGCAGAAACCCCCTAAGTAATTAACGCATCTTGTCGTATTTCGCGACAAAATATTTTTATAAATAACGGGGCTTTTCTCACTGGATTTGAATGAAAAAACAAGACGCATCTCTATAGAAATGCGTCCTGCTCCCTCATTCAGTTTTTTACACATCGTAGTCCGTTTGTACCATTGGTTCAGCGAACGGAATGGAGATTTTCCACATTGATAACGCCGCCGATGATTTTTGTAAAGCCAAATAGTAAAAAGTAATTTCCAATCAAAGATGGTGTATTGACGATCAACGACCCACCGCCAATCAGCAGCAACAGCCCCATCAAACAGCCAATCAAATCTACGATCAACGAAAGGTAGTAATACGGTAATGCGATGGATTTTGCCAGATCCAGTAAAAAGAATGAAATAACCGAATCACAGATAAACCAAAAGCCGAACAACATGGAAAGCATCGTCAAATTGAGAGACGTATTCACCACTAATACGATACCGATCATCAAGTCTACAAACCCGATCACTAGTGCCGAATACTGATTGTGTTTCGTGCGCTTAGAGATTTTATTGCGATTGATAATCTCGAAAAAGCCTTTTATCAACGAGAAAACCCCTACTAATTGAATAGACTCGACGATCGTATTATCTGTATAACGCATCGCCAATAACGCCATGATCAAATAGATGATCCCTGTCAAAATCTGCAAAAACCGATACGATTTTACCCAGTCTTTTATCTTTTTCATGATGGATTCTCCTCCTTTCCTTTCGTTTCTTTCGCTACATTTTGCGCAACTTGAGTAGACAAACGTTCCTCGTCATTTTGTTCTAACGCCAGCAGCTTTTGATTGTCATTCAATAACGAAACATCGTGTAAATGATTTTTTTGCAGATAATTCATAGAGACACGCAGCAATGCGATAAAGAGCACGGCTAAAACAAGTAGGATCGTATAGCTCTTCGTCACTAATTGGTGACTGATCCCGCCTGCGATTGCATTTCTAAAGGCATACACCGAGTAGGACATCGGCAGGTACGGATGGATCAATTGGAAGAAGGCCCCTTGTGTTTGGATTGGGAATGTTCCGGCAGCCCCTCCAAGTTGCAAGACCAATAGAATCATCGCTGCGAACCGTCCTGGGTTATCAAATGTCATCGCTAAGAACATGACGATCGACATATAGCTCCATGCAGTTATCAGTGCCGTAATGTAAAGCAAGCCAATACTGTAGGCCGGCAATCCCAGCAACAGCATCACCGTTACTTGGATCAATGCCATCAAACTAGAAACGACAAATCCCAAACTTACTTTGCTTAGCCACCAATTTTTGCTGGATTGGCCATCCATCGCTGTTTTTCTGATTGGATAGACGAAATTGAACAGCATACATCCTACGAATAGTGCCAAGGACATGATGTATGGAGCCAAGGCTTCACCGTAATTATTGACTTTGCTGTAGCGCTTGTTCTTCAATCCTGTAGGATCAACGAATTGATCAATCGTTTTGTGGGTCACCTTTACATCTTTTGCCTTCGCAACACCCGCATCTAATCCGCTGGATAATTCTGCCGCGCCGGCTTTTAATTGATTGATTCCCGAGACAAGCTCAGGTGATTTGCTCGTCAGCTCATCGAGACCGTCAGACAATTGTCCTGCGCCCGAATTTAATTGCGCGACACCGCTGTCTAGCTCTGGAAGCTTGCCTTGCAGCTCGTTCAGCCCACCGGTCAACTGATTGCTGCCGGATGCCAACTCTTCCACTCCCGCGATCGCGGTTGGAATGTCTTTGGATGCCGTATTTAATGAGCCGCTGACTTGTTTTAATTGACGAACCATCGTTTGGGCATTTTCAGACGCTGGAACTTCAGACAACGCTGCTTCGACCTGCTGGTTCCCTTTTTTTATTTCATTTAATGTTTGCTGGACATTTCCAGCATTCTTGCTCATCCCTTCGGTGACAGCGCTCATCTCATTCGCCTGTTGCGCCAAGGCGGCGACAGTTTTTGATAAAACAACTAAATTTCTATTTATATCCTCGACCTTCGCAGTCATAGATTTCTCTAAATTGGTCAGATTTGCATCAACGATCGCGTTTAGATTTTTTATCAATGCCGCTTTCGTGCTGTCTGAGATTTCATCGTTGCTTCGGATCAAGTCACTGATTTGAGTATCGATCGATTGGTTGACATCAGCCAATCCTTCGGTCATAAGCATCAGTTTTTGTGAGATTTCTTGATCTTCTTTCTCTAATTGCGCAGAGTCGATCGACAATTTGTTTAACTCGCTGGCATTCGTCAATAACGCCTCCATCTGAGCAGAGACCGCATCTATCTGTCCAGAAAGTTGTGTACGGACATTAGGTGGCAACTGATTTTCAAAGTTTTGCAGTGCATTGGCCATGTCATCGGCAGCGATCGATAACGTCGCCACCCCAGCATCCAATTCTGAGATTTTTGTCTGATTGGATTGGATCATGTCGGTCACTTTGTTTAATGCCTGACTCATTTTCTGAGAACCAGCATCCAATTGTGCCACACCTGATGATAAAGGCTGCACAGATTCCGCCAATTCGGCGGTTCCTTTGGATAGCTTTCCAGCCCCCGCCTCGGCTTGCCCGACACCATTCGTGTAGGCCTTGATCCCTGTCGCCAACTGACCGGACCCGGAAGACAGTTCATTTGAGCCATTCGCCGCCTGAGATAACCCTGCCAGCATCTTATTGGCTTCCGTGTCCACCGCACTGGCGTAGGCCTTGACGACTTGATCCCGAATTTTTATCTTCAGTTCATTCGCGGCCACTTCGGAAATTTCTTTTCCTATATAGTTATACGAATCATTGGTGGTATAAATGATCTCCATCTTTTCAGGATCATTGTTGATGATGCTGGCGGCTGATTGGGAGAAGTTCTTTGGAAGCGTGATGATCATGTAGTAATCCATCTCTTTCAGCCCTTTTTCTGCCTCTTTCTTAGAAACAAAATGCCAATCCAGTGCCCGATTCTTTTTCAGATTCGCGACGACCTGATCGCCTATTGCGACTTTCTGCCCCATTAGCTCGGTGTCCTCATCTTCATTTACTACTGCTACTGGCAGGTTTTTGATCCCGCCGTAAGGATTCCAAAGAGACTTGTCGAAAATCGATGTATAAATAATCGGAATAAAAGTGATCGCGATCACTGATATCAATAAAATTTTATTCTTCAGTAAGTTTTTAAATTCTCTCTTTACCATTTTCACGTAGCCAGTCCTCCTTTACTTTTTCTTCTTTCTGACGATTTGGTACAGCGTAAAAATGATAAAAGAGAAATGGGATTGCTAATGTAACAACAAAACCTACAATCAAACTCATTAAATAAATAGAGCTGTCAGCTTTATCGATCGTTGTCGGAACAATAAAGGCTGTGACTACAGCCGCGATCGAGATCACTAAGCCGGCTCCTGCGACGAGGTGCTTCACCCAGTCAGGTCCGGGAATCTCAAACTCTCTTTTCAACGCTTTCTTTTTCTTCAATACCTTAAAATAGGAAATAAAAAACAAAATATACGCACTCAAATAGATCACGACTGTTAAAGAAATGGCTGTTTGAAAGCCGACATTTCCGCCGCCGCTGCTTGAACCTAATGTTAATAAGGCCGCCCAAAGCGTCACAACGATGGCTTGGATGATCAAAATTCTCACAGGGACATCGTTTCTATTTTTTTCTGCCAATGATTTTGGCAGCAACCCTTTCGTTGCAGCAAATTGTAGCCCTTCAGTAGGACTAACGATCCATGAACTAACCTGGGCTAAGATCCCAAAAGAAATCAAGAAGCCTATAAGTTTTACGCCTAACCCGATATGTCCCGGAGAAATCAATTGTGCCGCTGTATCCATCACACCTTCGTTTGAAGAAATTTTTCCGCTTAATACCATCGAAACGATGCTTCCGCCGATCGTACTCATTAGAATCCCTACTACGACCAAGACCATCAACAGCTTAGGATACGCGCGCTTCGCATCTTTCAAATCTGCGAAATGTGTCGCGGAAGCCTCCACGCCCATATAGGCCAACACGAAAGAAGTCAGTGCTGCAATATCTTTTCCTCTTGGCAAAAAGGAGGACTCCGTAAAGCTTCGAGAAACCTGATGCCCTGACGCAAAGTAATGAATCGAGCATATAAATAAAACAAGCACAGGCAAAACGATCCCGATACTGAAGCCGTACTTCGCCAGCTTGGCCGTCGTTTCCGTTCCTCTTAGCTGCAACAAGGTCAGCAGCCAAAAAATACCTACCACACAGAGAAATTTGAATACGGGATCATCGTTCATCGCTGGGATCTCCAATACATAAGATAACGTTCCGACGATAAAATAGATCATCGTTACAAAGCCGACGGTAACTTGGAACCATTGAAAAAACAAGGCCGCAAACCCATACTTTTCTCCTAATGGTTTTCCTACCCAACTGTAGATTCCTCCTTCTTGATACCCTTCGATCGTCGCCAATTCCGCAGAACACAACGCGACCGGTAAAAACCACCCTAATCCACATAACAATAAGAAAAATATCAACGACTTGCCAACTGTCGCAAATGTCGGGTATTCATACACCGTAATAAACAGTGAAGCTGTCATTGAAAAAAAGGCAAATTTAGACATCATATGTTTTTTATCCATTTCTTTTCCCCTCTCAAACGAGTTATTTTATAAACATAGTTTAGTTCAAATCACCTTATGTTTTTTTCTGAATCTTGTCGGAATACTGGACAATTTTTTTATTCTTAGAAAAAAGCAAAAAAAAAAAAGAGTAAAGACATCGCTTGACGTTTTTACTCGTTTCATTCATATTCTGGATCAGCATTCGCTGCTTCAACGTTCTGATTTTCCCCTTCAATGCGTGTTAACAGGAGAGAGATCAGACAATAATTTTTTCGCTGCTTCTTCTGACAACTACAGTCATATCCTTTCGGGACATCCACCGAAACTTTGTAATCGCTCGTTGCCAGCGGTTTCTCTGTTTTCTTCAGCCATTCATCTCCTTCTGATACGGTATAAGAATAGACTTCTGTTTCTTCCTCATTGACCAAGTTTAGACTCACTTGCTTAGGTCGATCTCCGGATTCATTGTTGCTGTCGGACCAAGTGCAATCAATATAGTAATTTTCTTCATTCTCTTTCGGCGGCAACGCAGTGGATGAGAGACGTTGGATCTTCTCTGCTGTTTCCTTCTTGGGTCTGGAATCAGACGGCTTGTTGTTTTGATCCAATTCTATGGTTTTGACAAAGCTCTCGGCAGTCAGATGAACATCTTCTCGAATAATTGCTTTTCGCCCAAATACCAATAAAAAGACAATCAGCATAATAAGGATGGTCACTCTCTCTAGCGTTTTTTTTACATGATTTTTCATAGGACACTCCTTTCAAACGTGCGTCAATGGGTGTGATTTTTTAAATGCGTATAGTTTTTGATGGCTTCTTCGATCGTTACGCCCGTTACGTAGATAGACGCATCACATGAATCGTAAACGATAAATTCATTCTCTTTTGTATTTAATGCTACGTGGTATTCTCTGTTTCGCTGTTGTTTTTTCATGACTTCATTTCCTCTCTATTCTATGTATCAAGTGATATCTTTACAAAAAGCGAAGGGGGAAAGAACGCTGTCCCCCCTTCTCATTCTATTAATCAAACATTTTTTTGCCGGCTCTTAACAATGTCGGAATGTCCTTGTCATAGCGTGGCGTTTTTACAAGCTTAGACATCGGAACCCCAGCAAAGTGGAAGGCGGCGATTTCACCTGAACGGACCGCACTTTGTTCTGTAAAGATCATTTGATACGGTTGTTCCACAAATTCACCTGTAAAGGCTAGGTTTGTTGAATGTTCAGGGATCACTTTCGGACGATCGATTTTCGCACGATTGTTGAACAGGGCAGACGCATACGGCATGTATACGGGAATACAGTTCACGATCCCCTCCAAAATTTCCGTTTCTTTTTCGCGAATATTGATTGGACCAGGGTCGACTTTGCTCAATTGACCGATCAATTCTTGCGCCATTTCTTTCCCAGTCATATCAATGTAAGGTTTGTTGATGAATTCACCTTCGCGACGAGGATAAAGGAAATACCCCCAAATAACAGTTTCATTTTCTTTTTGTGATGTGAAATGTGGTTGATGATGGACCACGATCGACATCCGAACATCCTTCTGACCTAAAGGTGTGATCGCCTCGGTAGAAATAAATGAATTTAAGGCATTTCCCGGCTGCTGCGTCGTAATACGTACGATCTCATTCAACAATACATGGTCTTTTGAGGTCAATGTGAAGCTGACCCATTCGCTGGCATCACGGTCCGCAAAGAATTTGTCTGGATTTCCCAGATTATAAAATTCATTTGAAATATTCTTCCATAAGCTTGATGCAGCACCATAGTCCATATCTTCAGGAGCCGGCGTATCATAATCGCCCAATGTTGCTGAATCTGTAATGGAACCGTTCGTAAATAGAACCGCTGTGTCTTCATCAACTGAGATGTATTGTTCAGTGTCATCCAAGGTATTGATCATTTTGATTCCTGTTACAGTGATCTCATCCTGCATTTTTGTTTGTTTAAAATCAAAGTCCGTCACAAGACGATCCAGTACGATCTTACAGCCTTGCGCTTCCAAATATTGGATCAACGGCAGCATGATGCTTTCAAATTGGTTGTAACGCGTCCGATTGACACCTACTAAATGCTCGATTTGCGTAAATTCGTAAATCATTTGATGCATGTAACGACGGAATTCCTGCGCGGAGCTCTTTGTCCGAAAAGCAAAGGTCGTTTCCCACATATACCAGAAATTCGTTTCAAACATATGGGGATCGTCTTTGAAATAGTCTTCGATTGTTAAATTATCCAGTTTTTCCTCTTCTGAATCAGGCATCGCGATCAACGCGGTCAACAATTTACGATCCAAATGATTAAAGCCTAATTTTCCAGCATCTAAAATGCCGTGTTCGCCTTCTAATAAGCGTGCTTTGTCAAATGTCGGATGTTTCGAATCGAAATCCCGAGTATCTTCTTCCGCTGTCATTCCTGGTTCGGTCGCTGAAGGGATACGGCTCAACAAATCCATAAGATCTACGTACGTGCGGTAGTTCAACATACGTCCGCCGCGGGCAACATACCCTTTTCTATTTTCCATAGGATGGTTTTTATTCCAGTATTCATCTGTGACAGTGTCTGTAGGCGCACCATCATTTGAGCCGTGATTGTCTAAAGAATAGAACGTGATATCTTCTCCGTTCCATTTTCCTTCTTGAATAAGGTAAACGGCTGCCGCCATGTTGGCGATCCCGGCACCGATCATAATTGCTTTCTTTTTTTGCATTTTTCCTTCTCCTCTCAGTGGTTCATTTCTTTTGTTGAATCGTATTCATCGTACAGTGAGCTGTCATCTTCGAGTAATCCTGTTTTTTTACCCGCATAGAGAATGCCTAATGTGACTAATCCAAAACTGATTCCTGCTTTTAATAAATTCTTTTTCATACCGTCATCTTCTTTCTTTTTTTAGTGATTAAAAAGTGAATGAATCCATTTCCTTTTCAAATTCAGCCATTTCTTTTTCGTCGTATTTTTCATAACGATCGGCTTCGTGCAAAATGTGTTTGATCTCGTGCAGCGTTTCTTTTTCTAACACCCATTTTTTTAATGTGTGTTTTTTAGGCTGTTGATCCAATGAATTCAATTCCGCTATTTTTTTATCCATTTTTTCTAGTGTTTGAGCTACTTCTTCTACAGTTTTCATTTCTTTGTTTTCATAGTTTGTCATAATGACCACTCCTTCTTTTATCGAGTTGATTGATTTAAATAGGTTGAATAATTGGCACTAGCTGCTTCATTGGTCGGTTGGCACAACATGTAGATCAAGAGGAGCCAACCAACGATCGGGATCAATCCCATCAATAGCCATGCTCCGGAATGATTGGTGTCATGTAACCGACGAATCGTAAGGGAAAGTTGTGCGATGAACAAAACCACTCCAAGGCTGAGTACAAACATGTTTGCATTTTCTAATGTGAGATAAGAAAAGCCTGTCAATGCGATGCCTGTACGATAGAATAAGCTGTCGAACAACACACTGTATACGATTGTTGGAAGCCAGTATTGTTTTCTTGAAGCCGTGTACTGCCACTTGAACATATCTGTCCAAAATTCAAGTAAGCTTTTCATGAAGACCGTCTTCTTTCTATCATTTGTTTTTTCTGTATCTTTTGTGAAGGTGCTTGTTTTTTTTATTCCTGCAATTTTGATCACCTCGTTTAGCTGATAAGGAAATAATACAGCATTTTCTCCCCTTCAAAAGAACCACTTTTGTCTGATAAAACGACATTTTTTTCCCAAGCGAAAAAGAAAGAGTCTTTCCCCTTCAAACAAAAAAGAAGCGAACCCTTCTGAAGGTCCGCTTCTTTTTTGTATTTATATAGAAGCAACTCATTCGTTGCTCCTTTAAAACTGCCAGTTGTTAGAAATCGCTCCATGTATCATCTGCCACCGCATCCGCTTGTTTCGGCTGACTTTCAGCAGGTCGAGTGTATGCTTTCTTATATGAAGCTCTTTCGCTGTTGTCTGCTGAAGGAATAAAGAAGGCAAACAGAAGATACAATATAATTGGCGAACCTTCTAAAAGGAAGATGGATAACACAAAGACCACACGTGCAATCGTAGGATCAATCCCGAAGTACTCCGCAATCCCTGCCAATGTTCCTGTCAATACCTTGTTATCTTTTGATTTCGTCATTTTTTTCATCTGAATCAGTTCTCCTTTTTTCTCCCAAATAGATGGGGCCCGATTTATAGTAGCGAATTTCACTCACTAGGTCTCTTTCTCTTATGACTATAGTATGCCGTTTTTTTCTCTTTTCGTCATAGGCCTAAAGGAGTATTTTTTATTTAGCATTTGGTAGTAGTTTTTCGTTATTCTCACACATGGAGACTCCTTACCTATCCAAACAGTTGACAGTTTAGCCGCTAGAACTTAAAATGACAGACAATTAGACTCCTAACTAAAAAAGAAAGCAGGAATTCAATGATCCATATTCGCGAAATGAAGGAAACAGATAAACCGTCACTGCGCCAACTTTACCTAGACAGTCGCCGAGTGGCCTTTTATTGGAGCGATCCAGAATCAATGCATCTAGCAGATTTTGACCATGATACCAAAGAAGAACATGTCTTTATTGCTGCGCTCGACCAACGAATTATTGGGTTTATTTCTTTGTATCCTCCAGATAATTTTATCCATTGTTTATTCATTGATCCTCGATTCAAAGGACAAGGCACTGGTCATCTCCTATTAGAAAAGGCCAAGCAGTCCTTGCACCTGCCGATGACCTTAAAGTGTTTGTCACGAAACACCCCCGCTCTTGCCTTCTATGAAAAAGAAGGCTGGGAAAAAATCAATGAAGTAGAAGTTCAAGATCCCTATTGGAATATGATTTATAAATAGATGTGCAGCCTGATGGACGGACCCACAAAAAAACCGCTCAGCCTCGTAGTAGTAACTCTACGATCGCTGCGCGGTTTTTTCGTTTACTTGCTGAAAAGAAATCCAATGTTCGTCATTGTTTAGTCTTATTTCTCTCTCTCAGTATCTGCTCTTTTTTGAATAATTTTTTGACCCAAATTAGCCCAATCCAGCGGTCTAGGCGGTGCTAACCAAACGATGCATTCTTTCTTGTAAAGGCTCCCTAGATCTCTGGAGTCCGTTAGCAGGATGTCCGCCTCGGTAATAGTTGTCGTGATCTCGGCACCGACTTGGTGGAAAAAACCGATATTTTCCATAATAAATTGGTTATACAAATGTCCGAAGGAAAAATCAACGTATACTTTGATGGTTTCTAACAGCACATTCTTTGGGAAAGCATCCAAAATTAGAAATAAGTACTGGAAGAGTACCTGTTTCTTTTTTCTATATAACTCAGGATTCGTTTGCTGCATTTCTTTCACATAGGTTCCACAAAATTCCAAAAGCGCGGGATAATTTTGTTGAAAATAAATGATGTTGATCTCTGGTTGAATGGCTTCATAAGCCAAACTTGTCTCAAGTAATTGAAAATGCAAAAAGCGGCTACGTGCCATGAACGCCTTCTGATTTTCTAGGCTATTCGCAATTTTAGGAAATACTTTCGATAGACTGACTAACAGATCTTGGCTCCAAGCGGTAACCAAAGAATCGTCCGCTGGCGATAACTCTTGATCCAACGATTCCGAACAGGTCGCATAATAGCAAAAAAACGCGTAGACCTCTGCTTCGCGAAATGTGTCAGGAACCCTTCTAAAAAATGTATCGGAAAGCTCTTGACTGAAATTTTCAATTAGTAGATTGGCCGTTCGTTTTTCACTGATGTACTTTTTCTGTTGAATTCGCAAATTGGTCACATATAAATAGTACATCAAATTGTTTTTTTCATGGACCGTAAAATGAGCGCTATCGAACATCTGCAGCTTGGCTTGAATCAAACTTCTGTCAGACGAAGTGAAAATATCCTCTTGCCCTCTGTATATCCGTGCAAAGAGTTCCGTTAAGAAGAGTCGAATATTTTTCTCACTTTTGCCTGTTAACCGAAACTTTTTATCAATCTGAAGCTCAAAATCCTTAAGATAGTGATTCAATTTTTTATACGTGCTGTGGGCGATCGGATAACTGATCGTCTCTTTTTCTGAGAATTCATTCAGAGATTTAAACTTCTCTAAACTCGCCCCTAATAAAATATTGAAGCTTATCGATTCTTTGACATAATTTTCCAACAAGGTATCTGAATTCGCCGTCCCAGTACTTTCGACTTGAACAAAAGGCTCCTCTACAAAAAGGTGGATCTCCTTCGCCAAGCCAAATCGCTCCAAATCAAGAACCAATTGATCGATCGTACTTTTCAAGACGTAATTTGACATTTCCAGGTCATCGGACAGTTCCTTCTTTGTCAAGGCAAAGTAAGGGCTTCGTTCGACCTTTTTCAACAATTGATACTTCCGCCATTCTTCCTTTGCCAAAAAATTATCTAGCAAAACGATCACTCACTCTCGCCTCTAATTTACCATTTGCTTCCCCATACAATACGACTCCAGACAAAAGATAAGCACTCTGCGCGATATCAGGAAAATCATTTGGTGCGCCGCTTCCTCCATCGCCCCCGTTCGGAGGTGTGACCACCTGTTCTTGTGAAAAGAACGCCTCATTAAGAATCAATACTTGATTTTCAGGATGTCTTTTTTTCATAGGAAGATAGGGATCGTCAGGGGGAAAATCTGTCGATTGTCTATTTTCCTTTTTCCGCTCAGGTGTCGGAACATGCAGGTGATCTGGATACTCTTGGTGTGTCTCCTCTTGTTCTTTTTCCGAAGTATTTTTTGTCTCCGAAGTCGTTTGGGCGCTAGTAGTCTCTGTTTCCTCTAATTCAATTTGCCCATCTATCTTTGCGCTTTCGCTCGTTTCGCTAGATACCTCTTGCTCGGTGATTGGAGTGATCGTATTTTGAGGGTCTAAAGGATCATAGATGACCGTATTGCCAAATACGTGTTCAGAAAAAAGAAAAATCGATGCACCCAACGCGAACACCATTGATCGCGTGACCATTTTTTTCATTCTGTCACTCTCCTTTTCCGAAACTTAATCACTGACTTTAGTGATTATTTTGATACCAACTAATAAACAAAATAAAAATGAAACTACGACAATTATACAATATAACCTATTATTTTGTTTCTTTTTCCTAATAATTTCCTGTTTATCATGAACTATTTTTTGTTTCGTCATTTGACCCGGTTTTTTAAACAACTGCCCCTTCACGATAAACCGTTGCTTCGTCTGCGTCGGCTTGTCACAAGTAATCAGAGTGATCTCGGACGTCCCATGATCATCTAAAACACGCAGGTCTGTTTGATCAATAATTTTCGTTTCACTTACAATGTATTGATAAAAGCCGCTTGCATCTTCAAAAAAAATAGAATCTCCAATTGCTACCTTCAGCAGCTTACCAAATAATAAGCTCTCTTTTCCCAAATGGTGACCAATCAAGACCACATTGTGATTTTCAGGCGTTCGTTCTGGAAACAAGGTTCCTGCACCAACTAAAATTTCTTGATTCGTTACACCTGAAAAGACGGGGAGCCCTATGTCAACCTTCGGAATGATAAGCTGTCCAGATGCTTGAAATGTCTGGTTTCGCTGAAAGGCGAGTACATCTGCCAGATCTGGCGGCTGTACTGCCTCTAAGGGAACTTCAGCCGCCTTTTCACTCGTATAAGTTGTCTTGATGGTCACCTCTTGCGTTCTGTAAATAAGCAGTGCCTGTTTCATGAATGGTAAAAATAAGAAACTAATCGCTAGACAATAAATCAGTATTAAGCTAATCCTCAGTTTTTTTGTCATTTTTTTTCTTGCGCCATACTAAGAACAAAAGAATCAACAATAGTAATAAAATACCAATCAGAATATAGATCCATGTGTGATCCTTCTTGATCGTGACGTCTGAGTCATTCAATTTCTTCGCTACATCTGCTTTGATCTCGAAGTCCTTTTCTAAGGACCAATGGTAACGAAAAGCCTCTTCTTTTTGCGCACCTTTTTCTTTGAATTTAAATGTGCCATCCGATTCTTTTTGACCGTAAGCCTCGATTTTCATCGTATAGTCTCCAGCTTGCAGACGTTCTCCGTTCAACGGAACTGATAAATTAAAGTTCGAATTTGGCGCCATTTGCATTTCTGATTTTTCATCGGTATATAGTGCTTCAGAACTTCCCTTTTTGGTGATGATTGTTTTTGTTGCTAAGTTATTTAAATACGTCCCATTCGGATTTTGAAGATTTCCCTGAATAACATTCCGTGCATTACGCTGATTTGGATCGACGCTATTCAATTTCAAATCTGGAGAGCCGTTTTCTGTTGTTTGACGCATCAACAAAGCGACGACATAGGAATACTCATTTTTGATTGCTAAACCTTTATCGTTGTTATCTGATGATGCTTTCGCTTCTTCCGATTGTTTTTCTTTGAACGTGATTCCTCCAGCAATAACACCGTCAAATTTTTCATTCGGCATATGTATGTTCACTTTATATTCGGCAGCAGATTTTGGTTTTAATGTGATCTCCGATGGTGCTTCTACGTACTCTTTTAAGTTGTATTTTAGTGAAGGATCGGGTTTGATCGTATTCTTGCTGTATTCTACAACGCCATTACCATTAGTCGTGGCGCTGTTGATTTGTGCTTCCACGACAACTTCTTTATCTGTGTCGTTTCGCAAATCAACGGTCAATGTTTCTTTTTGATCTGGTGAAAGCATCAAGTCAAAGTAGGTTTTGTTTTTATCAATTTGGTTTTCTGAGGCTTTTGGTGTCACTGCAAAATTAAATTCTGAGGCATAGCCAGCGGTTGTTCCCATTAATAAACTAAAAAAAGCGATACATAGCGATGTTATTTTTTTATACTTCATTGTCTAGTTTTCCTTTCATTGAAAGAAAGGGATGCAAGAAGCACCCCTTCTTCAATTAAATAGTTATGATTAGTTTCCAGGTGCGTCGGTTAGTACCCACGTGAAGGTTGTTGAATATTTTTTCGCATATTTTGTTGTTGAACCAGGTACGCTTAATTCAATGCTGTTGGCACCTGTAGTTGCGTCGGTTCCCCAGTTATTTAAATAGGTTCCTGCACCTTGGCCTGCTTTTGCAGCCATGACGTCTTGTAATTCACCCGTTGGATCGGCAACAATCGTCGCTTTACCCGTAGGTTTTGCTGAATCGGATGCTGTAACGACATTTCCGTTCTTAAATGTTACTTCAGCTCCGGTCAATTCTTTTGCATCCTCTGTTTTAAACTGGCTGTTTTGTTTTACTTGCAATGTCCAACCTGCTTCTGTTCCGCGGTTATCTGTTACTTGGACAAAGTTAGGACCAGTTTTTTCATTGCTGTCTTTATCAAGATATTTTTGCGCTTTTGCTTTGTATACTTCGTCTTTTGAGGTGATTTTTTGTGTTCCGAAATCTAAGCTTGATGCATAATCGATCGATAATGGGCCATTCGTTCCTGGTTTAGGACCTGTTGGGTCTGTTGGATCGACTGGCGTAACTGGTTTCGTTGGATCAGTTGGATCGACTGGATTTGTTGGGTCTGTATTAGGTGTAAACGTGATGACCCCGTTTGTGTCGTAATTGCCGCCATCTGCCGCAAAAGTTGTTGTTGTGCTCAAGCCAATACTTGCTAAAATAGCTGTTGCTAGAAATAAAGAACCAAATTTTTTCATTGTGATAGTCTCCTTTTATTTGAATTAATTGCCAGGTACGTCAGATAAGCTCCATGTCAATGTTGTACTGTATTTCACAGCATCTTTAGGGGTGCTGCCGGGTACAGACAAAGTGATTGCTTTTGTCACGTCTGCATCGACTTCTTTGCCATCTTTGTCTTTTTCTTTTACTGATTCAGCCGTTCCCCAACGATTCACGTAGGTTCCTGCACCTTGATTTGTTTTCGCTGACATAACCAGACTTTCTGCACCTGCAGGATCTAAGGAAATCGTCGCTGCTGCTGTAGGATGTACGGCTGTCGAATTGCTGGCAACGGTCGGACTAACCAATTTAACCGCTGAGCCCGTTAACGTATCATTCAATGTGCTTGCCGCTTTGAATTGACCGTTTTGTTTTACCTTCAACGTCCATCCGCCGTTACTTCCACGGTTGTCTGAGACTTGAACATAGTTTGGCTTTGCTGCACTGCCATCTTTAAATTGTTGTGCTCTTGCATAGTACACTTCATCTTTATTCGTGATTTTATTTACACCAAAATCAAGTGATGACGCATAGTCGATGGATAACGGACCATCGGTTCCTGGATTCGGACCATTTGGATCTGTTGGATCGACCGGTTCGACCGGTTTAGACGGATCAGGATCAGTGGGGTCCACTGGTTTTGTTGGATCAGGATTTGGAATAAATTCCACCGCACCATTTGATGTGTAATCTGTGTCTGCTGCATGTGAAATAACACCGCCGACTGTTGAAAGTGATAGTGCTGCAAGTGTCGCAACGGTCATTAACCTTACTTTTTTCATCTTTTTTTCTCCTCACATCTTTTAGTGTCGTTGCCGAAATTTTTTATTCATAAAAAAGTGGAAACGACTGTTATTTTAAGGGACATCTTTTAATGTCCATGTTACTGTTGTTTGATACTTTTTCGCGTATTTGACTGTTTTCCCAGGAACCTTCAACTGAATCGCTTGTCCACCTGTGGCTTCGTTGGTCCCAAAACGGTACAGCCATGTTCCGAATCCTTTATCTGTGTCGGCTGTTATTACATTGATCTCCGCATCAAGCGGTAAAGAAAATCCGCTGCTTGCAACAGGTGCATACGCATTTGAAAGATTCGAGATCATTCCACCTTGAGTAAATATCAATTCAGCACCGCTTAATTTTTGAGATTCAGAAGTTTGAAACTGACCGTTTTGTTTGACTCCTAACTTCCATCCACTACCCGTTCCTCGAACGTCTGTGACCTGTACATAGTTTGGACCCTTTTTCTTAACACCGTCAAAATCAGTGTATTCTTGTGCATGAGCATAATAGGTCTCATCCTTCGTAGAGATCGCTTGATTCCCGAATTGGATACTTGAAGAAAAATCAAGAGATAAACTGCCGCCTGTACCTGCCGGAGGTCCAACTGGATTTGTCGGATCAACAGGAACAACTGGCTTTGTAGGATCTGGGAGCAGCGGGTCAAGTGGTTTTGTTGTCGTTCCCCCACCACTTTGATACTTCATATGTGTGTTCGTATCTTCTGCATGTACGCCCGTTCCTCCAATAAATAGAAGCGAGACCATCAGAAAAATACTAACGAATGGTATGTGTTTCAGTGTTCTCGACCTCCTTTAGCTTGAAGAAAACAAATGCTAACAAGATAACGCCGATCAATGAGGTGACCACATTTGAAGTATCCCCTGTAGCTGGAATGATCGTTCCTTCTCCTTTATAAGAAGGCAACGCGCCGGCATAGCCCGTCGTTGAATGTCCAGATTCCTGAGCGCCCTGTTCAGGAACAGCATCAGAACCGCCCTCTTTTTGGGATTCCTCTTTTTTTGTGGGCTTTTTAGGATACTCATATTTTCCATAAAAGGCGGTAACCCCATTGCTATCATATTCCGCATCTGCGGCAAAAGCCGGAACAGCAGTAAACAGCAACACTATTAGTAGCAAACTTTTTATAGCTAATCGTTTCATCTACTCACCTAATTTCCTGGAACATCTTCTAATTGCCATGAGAGTTTTCCTGAATATTCACCCACCCGTTGCTTTTCAACGGGGACACTCAACTTGAAGCCGTTGTTTCCTGTCCATCCAGCGGAAATATCCTTGGAGCCATCAGAAGAAAATGATCCGGATTCTACGATTTGCGAAGCTGTGGTGATCGGTTTTTCACCTAATGTCGACGTATAATATAAAGCATCCTCTAAAGAGATCGTCCCATTTTTTAGTGTTTCAGATTGGCTCAACGTCAGTCGCCAAGGCTTTCTTGCTCCGCCTCGTGTGTCGGAGACTACAAGAGTACCTGTAGCTGTTGGACGATAGGTCTCCAATTTGTTCGAAACAGAATTACTACCAAATTCCAGTCCATTTGGAACGGAAACTAATGATAAACTTCCTACTACTGTGATCTTCGTGCCCGCTTTAAATGTTGCGTCACGATAAGTCATATCTGTTTTAGGATTAATATTACCAATTGAATTATTCGTACTTGGTCGGTCCGCCTCGCTTAATGCCGTGATCGGACCGCTCTGGTCTTGCAAGAAGAATTGTAAGACATCTCCTCGTGTAATTTGTATCGTTGATATATCAATCGTCCATTTCCCATCGGCTCCTACTAGTTGCCCAGGAATTCCAGATGGTTGACCATTGACGGTAAATGTTATAATACTGTTAGGTTCCCCAGTTCCTGTTAATTGCTTCGTAATGCTTTGGATGCCATCCGCATGATCGACTTTCGCAGGTTCTGGTGGTGTGACATCGATGACAGTGGTAGTGATTGGTGTTGGTGTGATCCAAGGTCCGCGTTCTGCGATTCCTGAGATATTTTCTCCAGCTTTTTGGAATTTGACGGGTGTGCTTGTGTCTGTGTAAGAGACATAGCCATTTTTATCTGTCAGTAGATTGTCTCGGACATTCCCGTTTGTATCTGTCAGTTTCACCTTCGCCTGGTTTTCTGACGCATACACAGGAATATACTTGATCTCCCCGCCAACTAAACCATTGTTATCGGGTACTTCACCAATAATTACTCGGCCTTTGATCGTCTTATCGGCATCTGTCACAGGTGTCCATTCGATTTTAGGATCTTGGTTCATCCCTGAAATTCGGCGATAGTTCGCCTGCTTGAATTGGTCCAATCCAGCCACGGATGTCGTCACAGCCTCTCTCGAACCACTCCCCATAACTTTCAAACTCGGTACTTTCGCATAGGTTTCACTTGACGGCCCTAAAACAGGCACGCCAACCTTCCAAAGATCAATATCCGAATCTAGAATTGAAAACGTATTGTTCGCTTCACTTCCATACGCGACATTAACCGCGATTTGCGAGTTATTCAGGTTTCTCAAATCATATTGAGCAGGACTGTTCAACGTGAAGGAGTTCCCCGTTCGACTGACACTCCCAGTTCCTATACCGTTCGCTGCCATATTGATCAACGGTTGATTACTTGTTCCAATCACATAAAAGAAACTTCCCGGCTCCGCGTTTAAATACGTATTGTTGGCACTAAATGCAACGATCGACCCAGCCAATTGTTTACTTGTTAGATTGACAACTGCGCCTTTTTTGATCGTCATTCCCGCACCAGTATCATCAAAACGTACCGCATTCCCAGGCATGTCTACGTTGAATACACTGTTCTCTCCAACCGTCAGCGCTAAATAATAGCTATAAACTGCTGGATAGGTTCGCCCTATCGTTTGTGTTTGACCAACATCAACATGACAATTTTTTCCTATCGTGAATTCTCTTGAAGCCCCCGTTGATCCAGCACTAGCACGTACGTTGTACCAAAATACAGAGAAATCATAGTAATTGACGTTTCCTTTATAATTCGTGCCGTCTTCCATGATCAAGCTTCCTAGATAAAAGTTTTCAGCACGGGTATTGATGTTCATATTGCCATAGACTCTGACTTCCGAGTGTGAAGCCCTCGCTAATCGTTGTACCCCAGATTCAGCTATGATATTCCCAAAGCGATACTTCCATTTTGCTCCAAAAGTATAATTTAGACGGTTCCCAACGATGTCTTCAGAATACGCTCCGCCATACCTTTGGTTTAGGGTGATATCATGCATATGAAAAGAACCCGTAGCATTTTGAGGTGAAGCTAAATAAATGGAAGAATCTTTGAAATCAACACGGTGCCCTTGACCGTCGATCTCCAGATCATTTTTTCTGGCGTAAGTCGACAAGGTCCCATCTGAAGCACTTGGGTTGTCAAAGCTTTTGGATAAGGATATCTTAGTAATCGTTTCATTCCGAATCGCTTTGACAAAATCTGACCAGTTATCCACGACCGCTTCATTTGCTGCTAATGCACGAATCTTTGCCTTTTTGGCTTCTGGTTCCTTCTCACTCGTTTCCGAAGATGCTGTTTTATCTGTTGAGTTTTCAGAATTTTCTGTCTTTTCATCACGAGGAGCTGTCGAACTTGTTTCTGCTGACGGTATGTCTTCAGCTGATGATTCCATCACACGATCATCTGTTTTACTCTCATCAGTAGAAGATTGGATACTATTACTTAGATCTACTACCTCCTTTTGCTCAGTAGAACGCGTACTTTCTTGTGTGGTTTCTTCAGCATTCACATGAGGAACTTGGAAATATGGAAGTAAAATGATTAAAAATAAGACTACTTTAATTTTGCGTCTTAACATTCTCTCACCTCCTTTACGAACTAAATATTATCATAGCGTTTGCCCATTTTTTATATTATTTTTTAAAAGATTTGGTAATTTAGTTATAACGCTTGTGATATTAGCCTATTATTAACAAAACCAAAAGCAGATTCATTTTATATTAATATTAAAATAATGTGTGTCATATTACATTTTTATATACTCCAAAAACAACATTAGGTACTGACTACTAAATAGTAAGCACTTTTCTCAGATTCTCAAGAATATTAAATAACAATTATTCTCGTTAAAAAACGGTTTATAGACACGAAGAATCCGTATAGACCAAACGTTTTCTGAAAACACTTTGAAAATTATTAAATTTTTCTTATTTAATTCATAAATGAATAAATCTGTGACCTGATATTCTGATTTCTTGCCGAATCACACTTAAAAAATGATTCATCACAACTTTCTTTATTAGAATTAGACAGTCCATTTTCCATCGTCATTTACAAATGAAACCATTTACACGTCTTCCTACCGATAGTAGACTTAAAGTAATACAATAAAGGACGTGGTGGAATGGATATTAAAGCAATCGTATTAGACATTGACGGGACATTGCTGAATTCGAAAAAGAAAATCTCTGAAAAAACAAAACAAGCATTGATAAACGCACAAAAGAAAGGCGTTAAAGTGATATTGGCTTCGGGGCGACCGACTCCAGGGATGTTTGGGTTGGCAGAAGAACTAGAAATGACGAAATATGAAGGGTATTTGGTCTCCTACAATGGGGCACGGGTGACGGATTGCTTAACAAAAGGGGTCATTTTTAACCAAGCGATGGCTGTTGAAACAAGCCAAGCGATCTTAGAGCATCTGAAAAAATTTAACGTACAGCCAATGATTGACAAGGATGACTATCTTTATGTAAATGACGTTTACAACGGGATGCTTGATTTAACAGAGGGGCCTTTCAATATTATTCAATATGAATCGCGGGGCGGCAATTTCAAGCTTTGCGAAATAGATGATTTGGCGGCATTTGCCACCTTCCCTATTAACAAAATCTTGATCGCTGCTCAGCCAGACTATTTGCAGGAGCATGCAGAAGCCATCCATGCACCCTTTGATGAGACCGTGACGGCTGCCTTTTCTGCTCCTTTCTATTTTGAATTTACAGATAAAGGAATCGACAAAGCTAAGGCCTTGAATGCGGTATTCCCTGAAATGGGTATTCATTCCTATAACATGATCGCATTCGGCGATGGGCAAAATGACCGTTCGATCATTGAATATGCTGGGATCGGTGTGGCGATGGGCAATGCGGTAGACGAACTGAAGGCCATCGCAGACGATGTGACCCTATCTTGCGATGAAGACGGTATTGCCGCAGGATTAGAAAAATATCTTTAAACAAAAAACCAGCTTTTAAGGAAATTATCCTTAAAAGCTGATTTTTTATGCTTCCATTTGTGGGTTTGCGGCGGTCAAGACTGCATCGACACCTTCCACAGCGAAATAATCCGTGATTCGCTGCTTCAATGCCTGCATCGCTTGATCGGCGCGTGCAGCCTGTTCTTCATTGACAGATTCCATAAAGAAAATCGCGTCATGAGTATCTTCTGTCAACATGGTTCGTTGGGCTTCCCGCCAGTTTAAGCAACGGCAAATGGCCCCTTCCTCATCAGCATAAATGATTTCCCCGGGTAGCGCCGGTGCATCTTCTTCCGCCCCCAAAGGTAAAAAAGATTCACCGCCTGCGGCTTGACCCAAATGAATCGTACCGACGACCTTCTCTAAATCCTCTCCGCCACAGGGAACTGCGAATTCGAGTGACACACTATTGTAAATGTCAACTAAAGGATTGATGGGATGAAATTCACGATCTTGACTCACACGTTTCAGCAGTGCTTCGATGGATGAACGTGCACCTTTTTTAGTTTTGAACTTACTAAAGGCCTCGCGCCACTGGGCAATGACCGTATTTTGACTAAATGTCTCATTTGTAAGAAAAGCTTGGGCTGCTTCTTTTCCATCGGTCAATAACTGTGTCAAAAAGAGATCAGACGCTTTCCCCTTATTTTCTCCAATGCCCTTGACGATCAATACATGAATCTGCGCCTCGGGAAAGATTTCCCAAAAAGACGCCTCTACGTTAATGGTTGTCATACCTTCACTCCTTTTTTGTATACAGTAATTTTACACTACAAATGGCGTTTTAAATCTATTTTTGTGACTTTTCTAAAGCACACATTTTAAGCGTCGTTTCCCACCTGAACCAGCGCCCTCAGTTTCTCCACGTCGACTCGATAACCCCGTTTATTCTTTTCAATGTATCCTTCTTCTCGCAAATACTTGAATGTGTGGGTCAAATGACGATAACTCACCCCTAAATAATCGGCGATCTGCGTATTTTTTTCGCAATATTGGCCGTTCACCGACACTTCGATTAATAATGCCGCAAGACGATATTTCAGCTCAAAGGTTTGCGCATTCGAGAAATGAGTCATGCGCAAAAGAAGTTTTTCCCCTATGTACTTAGCGATCCACGCAGAAAACGTGGGATCGGTTCTCAGCAGTTTTTCTACCTCCGGCATAGGAATCGCCAAACAGCGAACCGTATCAATGGCCACAACATCCTTCGCTTCCTCCTCTGCTTGTACCAAAGTCAATTCACCGATCAAATCTCCCGGCTCAAGAAATTGCAAAATCAGTGTTTTTCCATTAGGTTCCTGTTGAACGATGCGAGCTTTTCCTGCTAAAAGGATGAGTAAATGAGATACCCTTGCCCCTTGATGAAAGAGCGGTTCATTTCGATCGTACGTCCTAACGACACTGTGCTTTAATAAATCCCCTGTAAAATGAGCTCGGTGTAATCGCTGAAGCTCCTGTGCCACAGAGGAATCTGTTATTTTTTTCATCATAACTAGGCTATATCTCCTATTGATCGTTTTTTATGTCCTGCATACTTATCCTATCAATTCATTATTGGAGGAACAACTATGACGAATCAAAAAACGAAGACTCTTTCCTTTCTTTATTATCTCCTTAGCGCCTTTGGCATCAGTTTGACGTTGAAGGCAGGAATCGGTGTCAGCAGCTTCAACTCTCTGAACGCAACGGTTGCTGCCTTTAGTCACATCAAGATTGGTACGATCACCACGGGATTGAACTTCCTGTTTTTAATAGGCTGTATCGCATTAGATGAAAAACGACAACTAAAGGATTATGTCACCATGGCTGCGGCACTTCTGTGCTTTGGCTCGACAATCAATCTCTTCACCTATTTCATTTTTCCGCTCTTTTCACTGGATGCGTATTTCTTAAATTGTCTGCTGTTTGTTTTAGGAACGCTCATTGCAGGCTTTGGGACTGGAAAAGTCTTGAAATACCGCTGGTTGAAATTTCCAATCGAGACGTTCTGTGTCTTTTTGACCGAACGGACGACGCTCAGCTTCAAATATTATCGCTACAGCATCGACCTTCTTTGTATTCTAGGTGCTCTGGTACTCACCTTTTCCTTCCATTTACCTTTGATGGTCCGAGAAGGGACATTGATCAGCTTTCTCTTATTATCACCCACGATCGCTTTTGCAAATAGAGAATAAAAAAGTGACGCATCCATTTATTCTTTTTTTAAAACCCTTCGAGCCAGCTTAATCAAATCATACCAGCAAACGGAGACCATTCCTAAAGCCGCACAGATCGCTAATTGCGTCAACGACAATGGTGCCAGATCCAAAAAACTGTTTATCGGCGCGTAGATCAACGCAAGTAAAATGAGCATCGTTCCACCAAGGATCAGCCAGATCACCTTATCATGGATCAACTTGATAAAGGTTTGGATGCCGAATAGATGATTGGAACTATTGACTTGAACTAGGAAAAGATTGGCTACGATCAAAATAGCTAATCCCATAGTACGGGCCAGTTCATCATTTGACGGGTTTTGCTGCAAAGTAAGATAGTAAGCCAGAAAAGAGGCGACGAAAATAACCAGTCCCTGTACCACACTTTTGACTAGCAACCCTCTGCTCAGGATACTTTCTTTCGGATCACGAGGCGGCCGGTCCATGATATCCGGCTCACTGGGCTGTCTTTCCAACACGACGGAGCACGTTGGGTCAATGACTAATTCCAACAACACCACATGTACAGGTAAGAGCAGTAGCGCGGCTTGCGGAATACCAAGAATAGGACCGAAAAGCGCGGTCAACGCGATGGGGATGTGAATCACAAAAATATACCCGATGGCCTTCTTAATATTGTCGTAGATCCGGCGACCATCTTTCACGGTACTTACAATAGTAGAAAAATCATCATCCATTAAAATCAAGTCGGCGGCTTCTCTGGATACTTCAGAACCTCTTTTGCCCATCGCGATCCCGATATCCGCATATTTTAAAGCCGGTGCATCGTTCACCCCATCGCCAGTCATTGCAACGACTTCACCTCTTGCCTTGAACGCTTGGACGATGCGCATTTTATGCTCAGGAGTCACTCGTGAGAAAATCGTGATATCGGCGACTTTTTCTTTTAGTTCCTCAGCGGTCAGCGTATCGATCTCCACGCCTGTGATAAACCCATCGGTATTTGCGATCCCGACGCTTCGTGCAATCGCTCCTGCTGTCACACCATTATCTCCCGTAATCATCACGACTTTGATGCCGGCTTTCTGACACTGCTGGATGTCCTCAGCTACGCCTTTTCTTGGCGGATCAGACAGACCAATCAGTCCAAGAAAATTCAGCTCGCAGGCTTCAATCGTCTTCGGAACCTCAGCTTCGGTCGAGACGATTTGTTCGCCTACCGCAATCACTCGCAAGCCTTCGTGAGAAAAGCGATCAATCGCCTCAGCGATTTCCGCTCTCTTCTTCGAATCAACAGCAGAAATGCTTAGCACACTTTCTGGTGACCCTTTGACCGTGATTTCGATTCGAGCATTCTGTTCCCAGACATGCCCCATCATTTTTAGTTCATCGGTAAAAGGATATTCCTTCACCAATTGTCCGTTAAATAATCGTTCTTTGGTCCAGCCATGGGCTTCATCGTACTCCAGCATGGCAATTTCCATTGGATCGTACGGCTCAGTTTCACTGGCAAGACCCATGGTTTCGATCAATCGATCTTCCGCTTGATTCGCCGTCACCCATATTTCGGATACCGTCATTTTATTTTCGGTGATGGTCCCGGTTTTATCCACGGCTAAAACGGAAACAGCGCCCATGGTTTCAACAGCTGGCAATTTTCTGATCAATGACTGTTTCTTCGCCAAGCGCCAGGCACCCATCGAAAGAAAGACTGTCAAAACAACCGGGAACTCTTCAGGAATCATGACCATCGCAATCGTGATGCCGGATAAAATACTTTCTACAAAACGGGCTTTTAATGGCAGATCAGCATCATTGAAAAAGGTCACGACTGCGACAAGTGTCAAGAAAATCAAGGCTATGATGGCGCATACTTTGACTAATTTCCCGATTTGTTTGTCTAACGGCGTCGTTTCTTCTTCAGCCGAAGCTAAATGTTTCCCAATTTTTCCGTACTCAGTTTTCGTCCCGATCTTATCGACCAAAATCGTCCCACTGCCCGTCGTCACCAGCGTCCCGGTATAAACGTAGTCCTCACGCCAATAGTCTTCTGAATTGGATTCTTCCGTTTCAGCCAGCGTCTTCCAAACCGCTTCAGCCTCACCTGTCAAAGAAGACTCGTTGATTCTCAGGTCATTAGCCTTGATCACAAAGCCGTCAGCCGGAACTTTGACCCCTTCTTCAATCAGCATCAAATCTCCTGGAACCAATTCCTGGCTCAAAATTTCATTTGATTGCCCCTCGCGAATCACTTTGATTTTTGGTGCAGAGAGATCTTTTAACGCATTCAAGGTTTGATCCGTTTTCCATTCTTGGATCACTTCAATGGCGATAATGACCACCACGAAGACCAGCATGATCAACCCATCTTTAGGCTCGCCTAAAAAAAATAAATCAACGCCGCTACGATCAACAGCAGAAACATCGGTTCCAGAATAATATGAAGAATCTTCAGGTAAAACGGCTCCTTCTTTTTTTGTTCTAGCTGATTTAGCCCGAATTCATCCCTTTTACGCACGACTTGTTCTTTCGTTAACCCATTCCAATTTATCTTTTTCATCTCGGTTCTTCCCTTCATTTTTTATAAATCGATTGCTCCATCATACGTTTTTGTGAAGGGATTTACGAGAAATAATGATCACTTTTTAGTAGATTGTAACTGTTTAGCAAGGGAGAAAATACAGGCTGCCCCTCCCCTTAAAAAATAAAAACAAGGCTGCCCTAAAATTAAAGTAAGTGATGTTAAAAGATAGATTCGTGGCGCCATCGAGTAAGAAAAAGGGCCGCTAGATCAAAAAAACAATGAGGACTAACCCTGATTCGTTAGTTTCCATTGTTTTTAAATACGAATTAATTTTGGAATTGCTTGCAGAAACGAACTTTAGCTGTGCACCCCAGATAAAGTTTCTATATAAAAAATGCGCTTCTCTTCACCTATTCTCTCATACTTGCTAGAATAAACGAGTAAAGGAAGTGTGGAAAATGCTACAAATCAAACGAGCGTACACTCCCGCCAGCGAATCCGACGGGTACCGGGTGCTAGTCGACCGATTATGGCCGCGTGGAAAATCCAAGGAAACAGAAAAGATCGATCTTTGGCTGAAGGCGATCGCACCAAGTAACGAGCTGCGAAAATGGTTCAATCATGATCCAGAAAAGTACCCTGACTTTAAGAAAAAATATCAGGCGGAGCTGCAAAGCGGGGATCAGAAAGAGGCACTAGAAACGCTAGAGGCCCTATTCCGAGAACAAGAAGATGTAACCTTAGTATATGGGGCAAAAGATGAATCTCACAATAATGCGCAGGTATTGTATGATTTGCTGAAATGATAGAAGCAGACTCTGAGCGAGCCTGCTTCTTTTAATACAAACATTTGATATGATGCTGATTCAGTTTTTCCAATTTATCTGTCTCTAGTGGTTTATCAGTGATCAAATAATCGATCTCATAACAAGATACACCTTGATACATATATTTGTGATCTAATTTATCACTAGTCGCTAAAACGACTAAATGATTCGCTTGCCGACGAAAAGCCTTTTTTATCAAGGCTTCGCCCTCATGTGTTTCTGTCAGGCCATGTTCGAAATCTAGTCCTCTGCAGCCGATGATCGCCAGATCCGCATTATACGTCAATATATCATTATAGGCTTTTGATCCATTGATAGTGGCTCTTTTCGGCACGATTGAGCCGCCCAAAACCGAAACATGGGCCGTCGTAAATTCACTCAGCATCGCTGCCGTCAGTACACCATTGGTAATAATCTGTAAGCCATCAAATCGGCTGAGGTTTTTTACCAAATGAAGGCTAGTCGTACTTGAATCGAGAAAAATGACCATATCGTCTTTGATCAACGTCTCGGCCACATTGGCAATATATTGTTTGTTGTCCTCTTCATTTAATTGAGTAACTTTCATCAAATAAGGAACATCGATTTTCTTATTATCGACAATCATCGCACCACCGCGTGTTCGTCTGATCAAGCCGCTTTGCTCCAGCAGCACCAGATCTCTCTTCACTGTGGCCTCGCTGTAATTGACAAGCTCGATCAAATCAATGACGCGAGCAAATTGATGCACCTTCAAATAATTAACGATTTGCTGTTGACGATCTTCAATGGCGTTTAGCATAAAGCAGCCTCCTCGGAAATAGTATCTTCTAATCATTATACGTAAGTAGAAAAAGGAAAGAAAGACAGGCTTTCGTTTTTTGAAAGCACTGCCTTTTCGAATTAATATAGTTCGGCTTTTCCGATAGTGTTTAACACACTTAACTTGTGTCTCACCACTTCTTTAACCTTCTCGTTTGCCATGGGATAAACCTCATTTGGCTCATACATCGCTGGATTTTTACTTAAAATATCCCGCAAAGCATCAAAGAAAACACTCTTGAGGTCTGAACTCAAGTTCACTTTTGCAACACCATATTTCACTGCTTCGCTGACTTCTGAATCCGGATTCCCCGACCCGCCATGCAAGACAAATGGCAGATCGATCCGCTGGTTCAGTTCCTTCAACAGTTCAATATTTAATTTAGGAGTCAGGTCTTTTGGATAAAGCCCATGCGCCGTACCAATTGCGACTGCTAACGTATCAATCCCGGTCTTTTCGACAAAATCCTCAGCCTGATCTGGGTCAGTATAAATAATGTTTGCTGATCCGCCTTCTGCTGAACCATTATTGCCGATCGTTCCTAGTTCCGCTTCCACTGACACATTCACACCATGAGCCAACGCCACTACCTGTTTGGTGATTTCTAGATTATCTTCATAGTCTTGGACAGAAGCATCAATCATCACGGATGTATAGCCATTTCGAATCGCTCGCATGACATCATTGATCGTTCCACCATGATCCATATGGATGACGACTGGAACTTTGCTGTTGTGAGCGTAATCCTTCACAGCGGTTACAAATTCATCATTTAGATAGGCAATCTCATCCGGATGAATTTCTAAAATGACAGGTGCATTTTGCTCCTCAACTTCCTCCATGATCGCTTTCAGCATATCATAGCTACAAATGTTAAATGCAGGAACCGCAAACTTATTTTCTCTCGCAACCTTTAATAAATCCTTCATCGTATACAACATTAGACTTCCACCTCATTAGTTAATTTTTCATTTGATATAGTTTCTTCAGTGACTGGTTTTTTAAGCAAGCCAACTACTAAAGCCGTTACAACCGTTCCCGCAACAATGGCTAGGATATACATAGGAAGATTGCTCATTACATTTGGAATCAGCATCACCCAGATTCCGCCATGCGGTGCCATCGAAGTGACACCCGCTGCCATAGAGATTCCGGCAGCCGTGGCAGAGCCCAGCATCAAGCTTGGAATGACCCGAATAGGATCGGCGACCGCGAAAGGAATGGCTCCTTCTGTGATATAGGAAGCACCTAGAATCCAGCATGATTGACCTGAAGTTCGTTCTTCTTTGGTAAACTTATTTTTGAACAAGATCGTCGCTAACGCTAGACCTAGCGGCGGGGTCATCCCGGCAGCCATACATGCGGCAATCGGCGCATTTACACCTGCAGACATCAAACCGATCGAGAAGGTCGAGATCGATTTATTGATTGGACCACCCATATCAGCCGCCATCATTACACCAATCAATAAGCCAAACATCAGACCTGAAGTATTTCCAAGCCCATTCAACCAGCCAGTCAAGGCATCTAAGACCCAAGCAATTGGCTTATCGATCAAGAAGACCATCGCTAATCCGATCACTAAAATAGAAACCAGCGGTACAACGATCAATTGATAAATAGCTGCGAATTGTTTCTTAATATTGATTTTATTTGCCAAGAAATCCGTTGCGCAACCTGCTAATAATCCACCAATCATCCCGCCTAAGAATCCCGAGCCACCATTCGCAGCCAGTAAACCTGCAACGATCCCTGGTGCAAAGCCTGCTTTCCCAGCAATTGAACTAGCGATCCCCGCTCCAAGTGTTGGTACCATCATGGCGAAAGCCGTTCCCCCTCCAATCGTCGACAACGCGCCAGCCAAAACATTATAATCAGCAGATTTCGGATCAGATGCTGTGATCCCGAAGGCAAAACTTAAGGCGATAATAATTCCGCCAGCGATGACAAATGGCAGCATATAGTTCACACCATTCATGAAATGATTGTAGATACCAATCTGATGCGACTTCTCCTCACTTTTACTGGAAGTTGAGATTTTGATCGTACCCACATCGTTGAGTACTTCTTCTATCACTAGCTCTGGCTCCTTGATTGCTCGACCCGTAGAGACTCTTTTTACCCTTTTTCCAGCGAATCGACTCATATCGATATCCTTATCAATGGCTAATATAATGGCATCCGCCCGTGAGATTTCTTCGATAGTCAATTCATTTTCAATTTTTGCTCCTTGCGTTTCGATCTTTACCATATGACCCAAACCAGTAGCAGTTATCTCTAGTTTTTCGGCGGACATGTAGGTATGTGCAATTCCTGTAGGACAAGCAGTAATTCCAACAATATTCATGATTGTTCCTCCTTATTCGTTTTAAAATACTATTGAATTAATCCGATTTAAATGCTGTGTACTCTTCATAACAAGCGCTTGTTTATTCATTTGCTCTATCTTGCCAAATACTATTCAAGGAACACCAAGTTAAAATATCTGTAAAACCTCTGCAGCGGTTTTAGCATTCTTTAGTCGATCTCGAAAATCCTGGTTCATCAGTCTTCTAGATAATCCACTCAAAATATCTAAGTGCAAGTCAGTAGCCTTTTGCGGGACTAATATTGCAAAAACACATTCGATTGGTTTGCCATCCAATCCGGTATAATCGTCCATTAATCCTGTATGAACAAAACAAACCGTTGGCTCTAGGACATATTTGCTTTTTGCATGAGGTATCCCAAAACCATCCTCAATTCCTGTAGACGTTTCCTTCTCTCGCTTGTATAAATCCTTGATGATCTTTTTAGCCTTGCTTACGCGATTTTGTTCCTCAAGATTCTTAGCTAAACAATCAAACAAATCACTCTTTGAACGAATTCCTTCATCAAAAATAATTAAATCGTTCAACATAATTTCCTTTAATTCCATTAAAAAACACCTCTATTTAAGTCTTGTCAGCGCTCTCTTATTTCTTGAGATCACTATATCATCGTAATCTAAACCGTTCAACATTATGCACATTAAACGGTTCAAAGTTCTTTTTAAGATATTTCCGCTCACTCTATGTGATCTATTCAGCTCAAAAAAATCTCTGATTTTTGAATGCTTCTCAATTACTCAGTATTCTGCATATAAAGAAAACCCCAAAAAGCAGATTTATAATTCTGCCCCTTGGAGTTCATGATTCATTTATAAATACCGTCTAACCTTCGCTTGATACTGACGATAGCTCTCGCCAAAAGTCGATACCAGATAAGTTTCCTCCCCACGAATTTGCCTATCAAACAAAATAAATGCAGTCATTGCTACTGCAATCACAAGTATATTTGGAAAGGTCACTGCCAAACCAAGATACAAAAAATCAAATGCCACAAAGGCCGGATTGCGGCTGAAACGGTAAATTCCAGTAGTTACCAATTCAGTCCTCTGCTTTTCATTGTACCCGGCACGCCAATTCAGTCCCATCGCCCTGACCGCGATATAAAAAAGAACTACTCCCGCAAAAATCAGACCTAAACCCAAATACACCCAAACGGTTCGATTGATCTCAAACAGGATCGGCGCAAGGAACTGCAGCACTCCACCGACGCCTGTCATTATTTTTAAAACGATTTCAAAATACTGCTCATTTTTTACATCTTTTCCTAATAAATTAACGGTGATTCCTTGTTTTCTCAGCAGCAACCCTTTCAATAAGTAAATCAGATAAAACAGTGTAACTCCTGTGAATGCGAGAATCCGTACCAACATTTTCATTCCTCCTCAATAAAATATGAAAATATATTCATATGTTTATTATTTCATATGAGTGCAAATCGGTCAAGTCTTCTATCGAATCTAACTAATGATTATAGACTTGAAATGATTGATTAAAAATGCTCCAAAAAAAAATACTCCTTCAGCTTAGCAATGGTAAGTAACCGTCACTAAACTTGAAAGGAGTATTTCATTTATTTGTTAAAGCGGAACATTAATAACCTCATGGGACAATGCTGGAGCATCGGCTTCCTTCGCATTGAATCCGGTTAAGCGGAAGGACAGGTTGAATTTTTCGAAGGTTGTTCGATATTTTTCCAGCTGCCATTGACCACAGGAATAGCTTCCCAGCGCATTTTGCTTGTAATCGATATTCACTACGACATACTCTCGCTCTTTTAGATCACAGGTATGTTTAGCGTTATCCAGATCGGCCTCTTCAAAATAAGAAGTACTGAAATTGAAGCCTGCTTCATCTGCGGCGAATAATCCCTGCCCGCGATCATCTGTCAGCGCTACCCATCTTGTATCCATTCTGTTTCCGTTAGCTTGAGGAACAACATAATTCGTAAACATATCCTCGACAGTTGAGCGATAGACACCCAGATAACCTGCTTCTTTTGAATCCGCATAGTTTTCTCTTGGTCCCCGCCCTAGGTAGTTTACTTGATTCATGTCCTTATTCACATGCATCGATACGCCTAAACGCGGCAGCATATTTGGCGCGGAGTCGATCTTCCCGCTAGGAGTCCCCTCCAGGTTGAATAAAACATCGCCGCTTCCGCAGATCGTATAGCTATAGGTGCATTTGTAATGCCATGCACTGTTTGTTGTTGAATTGATCGTATTAACGGTGATCTGAACGGCTTGATCGGTTTCCTTCCAGTCAAAGGATTCGACAATTTCATGCTCTAAATGCAAGAAATACTGTTTTTTCATCTCATTGATGATTTCCATATCGTTACTGATTGGTGCGCGCCACATGGTGAATTTCGGTCCTCGTTCAACGATCGTTTGACCGTCTCGTACCAATTTTAGCAGCGTGCCTCTGACTGTATCAAACGTGACAATAAAGTCTGTTCCTTCAATACTCAATGTCGTTTGTGTCTCATTAACCTGCAACTTTCCGTTTGGCAGAATCTCAACGCCTGCTGCTTTGATTGGAAGCTCGAAGCTGGCTGAAGCTAATTCGTAGCCTTTTCCTGCATAGGCTGTTGTTGCTTTTAATTGATAGGAAATGTTTAAGAAATAGCTTGCGCCAGGTTTTGGTGCGAGATCCAAGTTATATGGCAAGCTTAATTTGGCTTTCTCTCGCGCTGGAATCGAAGGCAGCGAAATCGTTCCATCTTCAATCAGTGTTTCATCCTCAAGAATTGAATAATGCAGCTCAAAAACTTTCAGGTCTTGGAAATCAAAGCGGCTCAACAGCTCGATTTCTCCTTTGTTCAGATCGATCGCTGTCGTCTGGATCGGTTCGATCACCTTTTTGTATTCATACAAGCTTGGCGAAGGCGTGCGATCCGGCATCAGCATCCCGTCAATACAAAAATCTTTATTTGAAGGATCATCGCCAAAGTCTCCGCCATAGCGATAATATTTTTTCCCATCCTCAGTATAAGATTCAATGCCATGATCAAACCATTCCCAAATGAAACCGCCTTGCAGTTTATCATGGGCATAAAACAAATCTTGATATTCCTTCAGGTTTCCAGGTCCATTCCCCATCGCATGCCCATATTCACACAGGATATGCGGCTTTTTTGATTTCTCAATGATCGTACTCATTAATGGTTGCTTCGTCGGATGCTCCAACCAGCTATACATGGTTGAGTAAATATCCGCAGCTTCTACATCGAAATCTCCCTCATAGTGAACCAAGCGAGTTGGATCCTTTTTTTTCGCCACTTCGGTCATCTTCACAAAATTACAGCCGAAAGCCGACTCATTTCCCAGCGACCAAAGGATAATGGACGGATGATTCTTATCCCGCTCGATCATTCGGACCATTCTGGAAACATAGGCCAGTTCCCAGTCAGAATCGTTACTGATCCAATCATATTTTCCAGTCAGCTCAAAGCCGTGGCATTCCAGATCGGTTTCATCGATCACGTACATCCCATATTCGTCGCAAAGATCGTACAAGTAATACGAAGCCGGATAATGACTCGTTCGAACGGCGTTAATATTGAACTGCTTCATTAAGCGAATATCTTCTTCAATTTCTTCCTTCGAGACGACACGGCCATTTCTAGGATTGTAATCATGGCGGTTGACTCCTTTAAACTTGATCGCCACACCGTTGACCAAGAAGACCTCGCCAGCTAAACGAATATTTCTGAAACCGACCTTTTGTGGGATTACTTCAACCAGCTTCTCCCCTTCGTAAACCGAAATCAGCAGCTGATACAACTCAGGTGTTTCCGCCGTCCATTGAGCGACGTTGGGAATTTCCGCCTGAAGACTTTCCTGTTCGCTAGTGATTTCTTGACGCAATACCTCTTGACCAGAGGAATCAATCAGTTCTACTTCAATCCGTTGACCCTTTCTTTCTCGCAGAGTGAATGAAAGATCTATCAAACCATTCTTATAATCATCGTCCAAATCAGCGACGACTTTAAGATCGTTGATTCCCTTAGTAGGGACGCCGAGTAATTCCACATCTCTAAAGATTCCGCTGAGCCACCACATATCCTGATCTTCCAGATAAGTTCCGTCAGACCATTGATAGACTCGAACCGTCAAATCATTGACAGCATCCTCCTGAACGAGTTCAGTAATATCAAACTCCGCTTCATTTCTAGCACCCTTGCTGTAGCCGACTTCCGTTCCATTGACCCACACATGGTAAGCCGAATCGACCCCGCAAAAACGCAGAATGATTTTTTTGCCCCTAAAGCTTTCATTGATGCTAAACTGCCGCTTATAGATTCCTGTCGGGTTTTCCGTTGGAACATACGGCGGGTTAATCGGAAAGTTGTACCATAGATCGGAATAGTGCATCTTGCCATAGCCTTGAACCTGCCAATTACCAGGAACCTTAATATCCGCCATTTCTCCCGTATCAAAGTCCGGCTCATAAAACTTGCTTGGACTATATTCTGGTGCATCCACCAGTAAAAATTTCCAAACACCATTTAAATTTTTAAAGGCATGTGTATATTTGTTTTCATTTAGCAGCGCCTTTTCTTTAGTTGGAAAGGTCGAAAAATGTGCCCGTGGTTCTAATCGATTGATCTGATCTAATTGATAGTTTTCCCAAATTTTCATTTACCAGTCACCTCTACGTTTGTCTCTTCATTGTTCAATACTTTTGATTTTCTTTCATAGCGAATCCAGCAGATCCACGCAAAGCCCATAAATATCACTAGTCCGACGACATTGTAAACCAGCATCCCAATCGGACTCGCCTCGCCCGCCGGCAGCGCCCCGTTTATCTCAGCCATGATCAGCTGCGGATCAGGCACTGTTGACATAAAGAAGACGAAAATGAACAGCACTAATAACGCGATGCCGGCAAAAATCCCAAATTGGCGACTGCCGAATTTAAAGCTGCGGGGCATTGAATCCTTCTTCAGGCGCAGACCGATATAAGCGATCAATAAAAACAATACCGGCAGCAACGATGTAGACGCTGTCATATTGATCAAAGTAGAAAGGAAGCTGTCCATATTGCCGATTCCCAATGCTGGAATGATCAGCAGCATCGTAACGATCACACCTTGTACAACCAACGCATTTGTCGGATTCCCCTCTTCATTTGTTTTCACCAGCCATTTGCCGAAGACCCCTTCTGGAATTTCCGAGAAAAAGACTTTTACAGGTGCCGCAGTCCATAACGCTAATGAACCGAGACTGCCGATAAATAAGATCAAGCCGACTAGCCGAACCATCACACCACTTGGAATATGGAAATACGCACCCAAGATTTTGAAGATATCGAAGATCCCGTTTGAGAAATTCCCCTTCAAAACATCCATCGGCACGACAAACCCAACCGCTACAGCCCCTAAAACATACATGATACCAACGATAATCGTGGCTCCGATCATCGTCCGAACGAAGGTCTTATTGCCGCCCTTAACGTCCTTGATGTAGACACCGATACTTTCTCCGCCGCCGACCGCTTGCAAGATCCAGGCCATCGTCATGAAAAAGGTCCAGTTAAAGCTTGGCGTGACCGACTGCATCGTAAAATCCTGCGCAGGTTCATTACCTAATTCAAAAACAACCACGAAGGCCAAAACGACAAACGCCACGCCCATAAACAATCGAGCACTCCCGGCAAAGCTAGTGACTTTTGAGATCCATGACACGCCTTTGATACAGACCCACGTCATCAACCAAAAAAGAAAAATGGATATGATTGCAATAATGATCGTGCTGTTGCCGCCCTGAAAAACATTTCTTCCTACGAAAGCATACGAACCGTAGATCAAGGTATTGGGCAACAAGGAACAAAAGTAAAACAGATTAACAAAAAAATACGACCAGGCGCCTAAAAAGGCCCATTTGTCACCCAAAACCGATTGCAGCCAGCTATGAACACCTGACTCTTTCCCCGAGTTAGCAGAAGCGAATTCTGCAATCATCAGAATAAACGGTAAAAAATAAAAAATACTGCCAAACAAATACCCCGGAATTGTCGCTAACCCAATTTGAATACTGTTGTTAACAATGCTGGGAAACGCGAATACCGCTGAAAAGGTCATGAGCATCAATGCGACCGATCCTAAGCGCTGTCTTGAATTAGAGTTTTCCATCTCAAACATCCTTTCAATAATTACTTACACGTTGATTTTATAGCGCTTTCATGATATAAAAAATAAGAAATGTTTCCAAAAACTTGTAATAATGTTGACTCTTGCAAATTTGCAATCAAGGAGGGATCGAATGTACAGCTCATTATCAAACGATATTAGTATTTTAATCAACAATGATACACTAAGCTCAGAGTTTCACATTTGCGAAGTAGGATATGAAAAATGTCGCTCAACCAAGCCTACGGAGTATGCTCCAATCGATTATTGGGTGATTCATTACTGTATCGAAGGCGAAGGGTTTTTCTCAACACCGTTCTTTCCCGAAAGAAAAATCACAGCCGGAGATTTTTTTATCATCCCTTCGAATTGTAAAAATGTTTATTATCCCAATCGTGAAGACCCTTGGCAGTATCGCTGGGTCGGTTTCTCTGGAAAATTGATAGATCATTATTTTTCAAAGCTAGAATTAGACAAGCATCATTGCGTGATTAGTCATTCCTTCGATCATCGGATCGATGCTCTCTTTCAAGATATCTATGACTCCTTTAAGCAAGACAATCTTTTTCGCACGATGGCTTCTTCCTTCATTCTATTCGATGCCATCGATAGAATAAATCGAAAAACGGGTCACACGTCCCAAAGTGAGCACTTGTTTAAAACTATTCTGAATTACATTGATGACAATGTGTCGGAAAATTTAAGCGTCAATCAGATTTCAGAAGCGAACAACATTGATCGAACTTATCTTTATAAACTATTTCAGACCTACAAAAGCATTGGTCCTAGTGAGTATATCCAAGAGTTAAAGCTCCAAAAAGCCTGTTCCCTGTTGCGAAAAAGTTCTCTGTCCATCACCGAAATCGCCTATGAAACCGGATTTTCTTCCTCTTCCTATTTTTCAAAATTTTTCCGATCAAAACTAAGCATTTCTCCTTCGACTTATCGGAAAAAATTTATTATTAATTGATATTACAAAGAAACTGAGACACTAAAAAAATGAATAATTTACTATATACAGTTATTGAAAAGCCAGTGAAATGACGATAATTCGTGCATTTCACTGGCTTTTTACTAAACTATTCTCCCGTTGCATCCAACAGCGCTTGAGCAATTTTATCTATCGTCACAAGAATATTGATCAAATTTATCTCAATGGCGATTTTCGCGATGCGCATCCTTCTAAGGTCATCCACAATCGTCATTACTTGAGGGATTTTTCTGATATCTTCTAACGTGATCCCCACGATGTTTTTGTTGATCCCGTTATCGACTTTCTGCCCACTCGCATCAAAAAAACAAGAGAAGGCCTCGTTAATCATTAATTGATTAAGCTACCATAGCCCAGCCACCTGACCGCTTCGTATGTAATTCTTTCGTACATAAATTAGGAGTGATTGTTACTTACACGGTTTATATTGACTATCGTTTTACGAGATAAAATAAAATTATTTTGCATATACCAACAGTCAATGGATTCTATATATTTTCAATTATTTTTTTCTTTTCAGGTAAAACTATATCCAGTTTGTTAGCAATTTTTCTAATCCTATTTCTAGTTTCCTCATAAGTATAATCTAAATTGATTACTCTATAATAGGTTCTACGTGAAATGGCCAACTTACTAATTGCCTGAGCTACAGGAACTCGTTTTCTATCTTTATAAATAAGTAACAACCGTTCTATCTGTTTATCCGTTAATTGACTTCCGCCTCGTTTACCACGTAATTCCTCTCGCTTCTTTTCCTTCATTTCTGAAGTTAACTCTTTTTTCTTGCGCTTTTTCTGGTAAATAAATGGTCTTATTTCTTTAAGCTCTTTAATAGTGTTCTTCAGATCAATTATCTCCATATTTAACCTATTAATTTTTCTATTGTAAACAAGAGCAGAATGATTAATTTTTTGATCAATAACATGCTCTTTTTCCTCAAGATATTTTTTCTTTTTATTAAGTTGATCATCTAGATCCAAATCTCTACGGTAATATTCTAATTCTTCCTTACTTATTTTCTCCAACTCTTTTATTCTCTTCTTCGACTTTTCGTACTCCATCCTCAGATTTTGCTTTTCTTTTTCTGACTCTAAATATACACTTTCAATTTTTTTTATTTCTTCATTTACTTTCCGATTGTGTTTTTTTAGTTTTTCGAAATTCCCTTTGTTGTTTTTAGCTGATATCCTTAAACGATTAACAATTTCTTTTTGCCGTTTTGCCTCTTCCTCCCATGAGAGCATTACCATGTAAAGTGCGTCATAATTAGTGCCATTTTCTTCTATATCTGCTTCAATTTTTTGGGACAATTGAACTAATAGACTATAGGCACTTTTCTTTTTTAATTTATACTCATTACTCATTCCCATCTCCCCTTTCTGTAACTTTTATATTAATATAAAAGTTACAATGATAACGGAAGTATGTCAATGATTTCTACAAACTTTGCTACATTTTATTCCCCTTGTTCTTCTTTTTTTCCTTTTAAAAGATTGTTTTAATGAATAAAAAAATAGGATTCTTTTTATCAATGATGATTATTATTTATGAAGCTATAGAGAATTCTTCATCATACGTTATTTTATTTAATGTCCTAGTTGATGAGAAAATTAGGTAATTAGTCAAAAAATACTTTACATTGAACTAATCAAATACCCATACTTGAAAAGCATTTTGAAAAGAAAAACTGTGGTCATCACCCAAAAAAAGAATTGTGACCACAGTTTCGATTTGAGATTAATATATAAAGCTACTCCCAAGACATTACACCATAACTCCCGGCAATTCCTTCCATCAATAAACTGTCCGCATAGCCATCAATAAAAGTGGTTGCCTCTTCCTCAGTTGAGAATAATCGAATCCCTTTTTCGATATTCCTTGACTGATCATCACCTTCATAAGCATAGAACCAAACTGTGTAGTGAACTTCTGGCTCTGGAGTTGGTGTCGGTGCAGGATCAGGGTCTGGTGGTGTTGGAGTTGGCGTAGGATTAGTCACCACTCCACCATTATTTGTTCCATCAGATGAACTCCCATTGCCTGTCGTTCCATCATTTTTATTTTCTCCATTACTAGAAGGTATCGAAGCCGTATCAGAGGATTCGACATTCGTTTGGTCCTGTGTATTTGACATATTTGGAGTTGGCGAGACCTCACCTACAGATTCACCAATCGGTTGATTCGGAACTATTTTATCCGACTCCGTAATTTGTTGTTGATCAGTCACTACACCATTTTGATCTTGAACAGTAACGACATTGCCTTCAAACACCAGCTTATTCCCTGCATAAATCAAGTTATAATCTCCAATACCATTCAATGAAGCTAGTTTTTCCATTGTGATATTTGTTGCTAAAGAAATACCGCTTAATGTGTCTCCCCAAACAATAGTATATTCTTTTTTTCCTTCAACATCTTTTTTGATTTGCTCAATTGATCGTGCTTCCCATTTTCCATCAGCCTCGGTTGCCTGTGTTGCTTGTTGTTCGGGCAATAAAACACCTCCTAAGACTATTGGGCTGATCATTAAACTTAATATAATTATTTTTTCGAGCGGACGCTTTTTTTTCATGATTCTTCTTTTTCTGAAACTGTTTCTTTTTTTCATACTTTCCTCCTTGAAAAATATTTTTCTTACTATCTATTCAACTATCCAAGTAAACGTTGGATATGAATACAGATTATCACCATCACTTCGTGTCATTTTTAAATACAGATGGTTTTTTTCCTATTTCTCCCAATTGTTTAGAGAGTTTTTCAGAACGTGTTCTGTATTGATCACGCCCAACTTTATAATGAACTGATCTGACTTTTTGCATTTTCAATTCATTTCTCAGAATGCAAATATCCTGTTCTAGCTCACGAATTTTATACAAAAGTAATCTTTTTTCTATTCCGGCTAAACTTTCACAATTTTCTTGGCATTCTTCACAAATTGTATAGGTCTCATTGTCTACAACCGTCTGTGAAACTGAATAATTTCCACACCATTCGCAAGTCACTTCACTTGCAAGTTCAGCTTTATATAAAATATGTTGTACTTCAGACGGTAATTCTTTTGATCCTCTTTGGGTAGAAATGATTAACGCACCGTCCATTCGCCTCACATTTCTAATTGAATAACCAAGGTTTGATAGCTCTTTTTCAGCAGTAATTAAAATTGCGTACCAGCCATGACCAATTTTATGACCAAAGCGAATATAAGAAAGCTGATTTAAAGTTTTATAGTTAGTTGTATGTTGATCCATTTTTTCACTTCCAATTATTTTTTTTGTACAAAAATCTCTGAAAATACATTTCAATAAGCAAACAAAAGTACAGTAGTATTCACTAGTGCCGAATTCAGTTACTAATTTGTCTTTTATTTTTTCTAGATTTCTATTTAAGAGAAATGAGTTAGAAGACCTTTTAGTTCCTTTTAATGATCTTATTTTATTTTAAAAGATCACTTTTTGCAACTTACAAATTATTTATTTTGAATTTACCATTAAGAAGTATATTAATAGAGGAGTACTCATGATGGACTTAAATCAAATTCTAATAGAAGCATTGAAACAGCAAAGAATCAATAAAGGTTTCAGTCAAGATAAACTTTCTGAATTAGCTGGCTTGGATACAAAATATATAAACAAATTAGAGAATGGACGCTTTGGCTTAACCATTCCTACACTTTCCAAAATTTTAGACGCTTTAGAAATCTCTTATGATAGTTTTTTCAGTACTCTACCCTCTTCCGGAAAAAATGCAACCAACAAACTATTTGATAGTCTTAATAGCTTTAATTTGGAAAAGAGAGAAGTTATCAGCAAGAAGATTCAAGAACTTTTAGAAAGCATCGTGGACTAATTCTGATTAAGCAAATTAGCATTCTATATAATTTATTCTGTATATATTTGGATGCTTTTGTTTTCAATAAAAAATCTATGACAACAAAAAAAGGTGGCCTCAAATTCCGAAAGGAACATCTGAAACCATCTTTTTCGTTATATGGAAGTGATACAATAAAAAAACAATTTAGTATATGAAGTGACCCTCAAAAGTTAGATTTTTGGTCTAACTTTCGGGGGTCGGTTTAAAAATAAATTTGGATGTGGTTTTTCTAATGCCAAAGCATAACTATTAAAATGATACCAAATTATTAATTGGATTTGATTCAACATCATGAACTTATTTTAGTAGAGACGGTTATGGAATGGTTATACTAAAGTGAACAGAAAAAATAAGCGGATTGAGAAAGGACAACTTTGTATAGCCATTCCAGTTGAATCGCAAGCCTTTATCCAACAACTTGCGCAACCCTTCCAAGAGATCGCGCGGAAGTGAAGGACAAGCAGTTCGCATCGGAAAACTTCGCAGATAAGCCGATGCAGGATAGATGAAAAGCGGATCCATCAAGCCCTAGTAATTCTACTGGACAATGCTTCACCTCAGAAACTAACGCCTCCGGATACGAATGGTGATAATAGACTGGCAGCTCACGGGACATTTTTTCACACAGTACGATCTTCTCCTGGAATGACTGCCCGCTATCCACTGCGTCAAATTTCCCAAAGTCACTCTTTAACGACTTCAAAATATCCGCGTCCACCCATTTTTAAATGAAACGACCGGCATGCCAAGTCTCGTAATCCTCACCGTGACTAATTTTTTTGTACCATTCGAGGGTTTGCAGGAGCAACTGTTTGCACTCGGCATCCCGCAGATTAGCCGTCCATAGCTCATTGCGAAAAATCTGCTTGGCTAAATAAATCGCCAAAAAACCGAAGGTATTCGCGGTATACGCAGAGCTTTCTTCGCTGATCGGTATCGTTTTGGATTGTTCGAACAGCTAAGGGGTCTGCCGTTGCGCATCGCCGATCTTATTCATAAATACTCTCGCACCTAGACGAAATCAATCCAGCGGAGCCCACTGCGCCACATGCTGCTGGAACATCGCGAACGAATAAATCACAAAATCCACCTGATAGATCTGCCTTTAAATAGCGAGAGCCACTCCAATCCACCACCGCCGTTTGGGAACGGAACTGCTGTATTCAGCACACCAAAATTTTCGAGCCATTCACTCGTGTTCAGATTTAGATTAGTTGGTAGAACTCTTTGCTATCCATCACACACTTTTTTTCCTTGAATCAATCTTAAATCCAGCCAAACTTCATACATGCATTATAAATTCCGTCATCAACATTTTGATCAGTCACATAATCTGCCTGCGCCTTTAATTCGTCCACCGCATTGCCCATCGCGATACTGGTCCAGTGCTTGTCAAACATCATTAAATCGTTCACGTCATCGCCAAAGACCACCACATCCTCACGCGGTCTGTCAAAATAATCCAAAACATCCAAGATTCCGTGCTTCTTATTGTCATGCTGGCACATCGTATACTCTTGGACAAAACGCAGCTTTGCGAACTTCTTCGGCTCAGGGATTCGATGATCTTGCTCCTTGGGTAACGCCAAGTAAAACTTGAAGATATCCTCCACCTCATCCACGCTAAAAGTCGGATCAATGAAATACTCTGTCGGCTCCTGTCTTGGCCCAACCTGTTCTCGAAACAAATCATTTTTTGCATAAACCTTCTCCGAGTCATCCGTCGCAATCAATACACCGATACCTTTTTCCTCCGCATCATGAATGACGGCCAGAGCCTCCTCTTTATCTAACGGTGTATTCTTCACCAATTGATTCTTGATGACCACCCCCATGCCGCCGGAGCACACCATATTTTCCAACCCAAGCTCAGTCAATAACTCTCGACTCTTATAATGTGCCCGCCCGGTCGCGATGGAAACAAAATGCCCATTTTCTGCTAAAAGCTCCAGTGCACGCTTCGCACTAGGAACAATTTTCCCTGTTTGTCGATCCGTCAACGTCCCATCGATATCAAAGAAAAATAACTTATTTCCCATTTTCCCCGCTCCTTTATCTTCATTACATCTGTTATTCATTGTATCATAATTGGAAGGTTAGAAAATTTGCGACTTGGTTATTCACAACCAACATTGCCACAGCGAAGTTTATCAAAACTTATTTTTTCAGAATGACCAATCCTACTACAAAAACTCCCCGATTATCTAAAGAATTTTTAATCCACGAATTCATCCAAATGTGTTAAACTCAGACAAAAGATAAAAAGAGGAGAATTCTTGTGACTGAATATACTGGCTTCGACAAAATTTATCGCGACATCGTCATGGAGATCATTGAAAATGGCACGGATCAAGATCCTGCGCTGGTTCGTGCAAAGTACGCCGATGGTAGCCCTGCGCCTACACGCTTCATCCAAGGCGTCAACTTTAAGATCAAACCTACAGACGGCATCCCGATCTTAAAATCAAAGCGCGTCTTCCAAAAGACACCCTTGATCGAATTGGAATGGATTTGGCAAGAATTGTCCAACGATGTAACGTGGCTGCAGGAACACAACTGTAAAGTCTGGAATGAATGGGTCGATGACAACAACACCATCGGCAAAGCATACGGCTTTCAATTAGCAAAAAAGTGCCGCAAGCTGCCGGACCGTGAGGAAAAACTCAATCAGGTGGAATATGTTCTGCATCAATTGGAAAATAATCCTGGTTCTCGCCGCATCATGACTAGCCTTTGGGATGTCGATGATTTGGACGAAATGACGTTGGAGCCTTGTGTATGGGCGACCAATTGGAAAGTCAATAACGGCGTCCTTGACCTGCACGTCAAACAACGCTCCGCCGACATGGCATTAGGTCAACCCTTCAATACCTATCAATACGCTGTTCTGCATCGCTTGATCGCGGATCATTTAGGTTTTGAACTCGGTACGATGCACTGGTGTATCGATGACGCGCATGTCTACGACCGTCACATTGATGCCTTAAAAGAACAATTGTCACAGCCAATTCCAAACAGCGAACCTACGCTCGTCCTACCAGACAAATTCGATGAGAACGGCAAAAAAAGTTCCTTTTTTGAACGCCGACTGTCGGATGTGAAGCTGGAAGGTTATGAGAATAATGGTGTTATTAAGTATGAGATAGCCGAATAGCAAAAAAAAGGGCCTCAAACGACGTTCATCGTTTGAGGCCCTCTTCTATTTTATTAACACTTTCTTAACTAATCCCAATCGCTCGACCGTCCCATTCCTTTGAAAAATCGGTGATGGACACCCAAGCCATCGCACCGCGATCATAGGTTTTGTTTGGTCCGCCAGAACCGGCCTTCGCACTTGAGCTGTAATACAACGGATCGTACACTAAAAACTGATTATCCCAATACCCAGCGATGACCTTACAGTGGTTGTGGATCGTATTCGCTTGATAAGAAGAGTACCCATAATATAACACAGGGTTGCCATTGATGATGCGATCAACCAGGTTTTGTGTGCTGACATTACTGATGTTTGAGACGTTTTTGTACCATCTCTTCGCATAGTTTGCCAACGAGCCTGGCGTGATCACCCAACCAAACCCTTCTCCTGTGTAAACATTTCCTTTTTGCCCGCCTTTGTCTTTCGGATACATCGGCAAATTATCCTGAACATATTTCAGATCGACATTTTTCCCTTTGTATCTCAAAAGCATCGTCATCGATGCCCCCGCGCATCCCCAAGGACTGAAGACCGGAGCGTATTGACTCACATAAGGCACATTCAATGTGCGCTGTACGGGCGCGATCGGCTGTGCGCCGCCTAATGTGTACCAAGAAATGCCTTCATTTCGCCAACCAGCCTTCAGCAGCGTATTTCGTTCACTCAGCAGCATCGTATAATGGTGGGAACCTGCACCTCTGGAATTCGGATTAAACACCCGATACATCGGCATACCCGCCCACGGTGTGTGCCACGCGATCCCTTCATAACGCCAGCCGACACGCTTCAGATGATCCCGCTCTTTTCCATCTAATGTGTAAAAATGTTCCCCAGAATTCGGGTTGTAGACTCTAAATAATTGCCGTCCCGTCAACGGCACTCGCATACTGATACCTTCATAATGCCAACCGACTTTAACCAAATGATCCTTCTCATACGAATTCATGGTATGGAGATGCTCGCCAGAATTCGGATTATACACCCGATAAATCGCGATCGTCGGCGGCCGGTGCGGCCTTCGCTTGTGCCTTCGGAGCAGCGACTTTCGGTACAGCCTTCGCAGTCGTTGCGGCTTTTGGCGTCACAGTTGTTGTGACCACTTTCTCGTTGTTTGCGTTAGGCTCTTTCATTTCAACTTGCTCAACGATATCCTTGTTCGGTATCTCAGTTATTTCTGAAGGATCAGGCACAGCTTCTTCAAGGTGCGCATCCTCTTCACCTTCGGAAGTCTCCAAGGATTCATCCTTTTCTACTGGTAGGATTTCTGCCTCTTTCTCTGTCTCTTCAGTAGAAGTCGCGGGTTTCTCTGTGATTTCTGTTTCAGTTACTTCTTCTTCAGCCGTCGTATCCACGGGCGTAGTCGATTCGATGGCAGGAGGTGTCACTGCCACTCCCTCTTCTACGATCTCGGATTGAGGGTCAGCAGAAGGCGCAGCTTCTATCTCCGCCTCAGGTTCAAGAACCTGAACCACTTGCTCCTTACCTACCTCATCAGCAAAAACAGCATGATCCTCCGTCGTAAAAGCAGACGCACCCAACAACCCTAGAAAAATAATCGGCGCCACAACCCATGTCTTCTTCCGTTTATACATCTTGAAACGCTTCTTCTCCATGTGTTACCTCCTTATAAAAATAATAATTGTTATTATTATTAAACCATGGATCGTTTACAAATGGAAGCGCAGCCAACACTATTGATTATTTTTCTTTATTCAAAAATAAAAAACAACAATCCGCTCCTAAAAATAGAACAGATTGTTGTTTCTCTTTAATGCCTATTTCGCTTCTTTCACAAATGGAAGGAGTTCTTCCGCGAGTTGGTCAAAGTCCAACTGATTTACTTCCTCGATCTGACGGATCATCTCTCTTGGCATCTTTGGATTCATACCACCGCAGATGGCTGCCAATACGGCGCTTGCTCCAGCAATCGCAATCGTTGTATTGTGGGTCGGCAAACAGATTTCCGCCACATTTTTCAATAATCTAGGCAAATCCCGATAATCGCTGATTATTCCAATCGGTGCGATTTTCATGGATGCGCCGTTCGTGGTCCCTGTCACACCGGTCTCTTCAATCGGCACGCCTTGAGCAATTTTGTTCAAAGCTTTTAACGTCGATGGACCCGAAACAAATGCGGAAACCGGTAAATTGTCGTTCCATGAATAAACCTATATACTTTTAAAAAAACAAAAAACATTTCAGCCATTAGTGACATAATTGGTTATATTAATCTTTAGATAAACACGTATCAATAAACTTGTGCAATTTCAACTCAATATTCCCTTCAATGGTTTTCAATCTGAGTAGTGGGATTCCTGATTTCTCAAGAATAGAATTCTTTTGACTATCTCGTTCTTTTTGAACTTCTTTTTCATGAGAACCGCCATCCACTTCAATGACGCATAATGGCGTTTTTCCAACTTTGTAATACAAAACAAAATCACAGCTAGACTTTTGGTTGATGAATTTAAGCTCCCTTTGTGTAAACGAATTATTTCCAATCGAAACAAGTTGTGTCAGATAGATTTGCTTATGATGTTCTAATGATTGATATTCTTCCTGAGCTAATAAATCTTTTAACAAAATATCGACTATTCTCTCCGATTTATATTCAGCATTTGACTTCGAAAGGCGCGCAGAAAGTTTATCCAATGATTTGTCGTAATCGTCGTACAATAGATCAAAAGCAGAGATTACTGGACTTTCGTGAATCAAGTCGGATTCAGCATAATACTTAATATATCTGATCAATGCAGCAATATTACTTTCATCATCGAAAACACTGTCACCTGTAACAAGGGTAAATCGTTTAATCGCTCTAGAAACAGCTACATTTACTAGCGGTGATTGATCGACAAATTGTCTGCTTCCTTTGTATGAGCCCTTTTTATCAAGAACTGTAGAAAAGATGACCTCTTGGTATTCTCTTCCTTGAGATTTATGAACTGTTTTCTTAATGAAATCCGGTGATAAGGTTTTCTCAGCTAATGCTACTTGATTTCTATAAGGAGCAATAACACCTACATTTTTTTCTTCCGAACACCTTACTTCTATAATAGATTCTAATTCTCTTAAGTTGGAATAATTTCTTGTATGATTCCCTTTAGAAGTAGTAATTATCTCAATGGCCTGTTCTCCATTATCTTCGGACATTGGAATAAGTTGGTTATCGTAAAACTGCTGATTACAAAATTGAATGATTTTCGGATGACAGCGATAGTGCTCTTTCAATAAGGACATGGTTATCTCATTTTCAAATACTTTGGTGACAGAATCCAACAAACTATATTTGGTACAGTCATAGTATTCAGAAGGACACTTTAGATTCGATTTTTCCGGAATATGAGGCAATTGCTTTCTATCACCTACCATGATGATATTCTTTGCACATCCTAAGCTTAAAATTCCCGGCACAATATCTTGCTGAGAAGCCTCATCGATGATGATATAATCGAACGAAAATCCTTCACATACTGAGTTGATAATGGAATGGGTACTACTACCAACAATTGGAAATCTATTCAAGAATGCGTTGAAGGTCTTTTTATTCCTATAATTATTAGCCGTAAAACTTATTTTCTCATCTTTAATAGTTTTAGCTAAATGTTGTTTAAGATACATCAAAGAATCCTCTTTCAATGCATCCAGCGTATCGTCAAAATTCGCATTCTTAAGAGTTTTCTCTAACTCTTTGATCTTCTTTTGCCGATTCTCAATTTGTTGATTGTAATATGCAAATTGTAAACTAAAAATGAAGTTCATCTGCTCTGAAGGGTCATCCAGAAAAGGCGTTTTAAATACCCTGAAATTTAAGATGAGTCTAAATCTATCCACCAGAGAAACGTGTCTGTTCGTTAAGTATTTGATATAAACCATTAAATCAGTCATTTTCCTTGGACTAAGTTTGTATTTTTGGACATCAATCAATTTTACAGAGGGATGCTCCTTACGCCACTCTTCTAAATAATGCCTCTCAGTTTTAAACTCTTTTATTTCTGCACTAAATTGAGCAAGTTTATTTCTTGATTGTAAATATTTTTTCAGCTTGCTAAAGCTTTCTTGGATCGTTTTCATTTCTATCTCCGAACCCTTTGGCTTGCCGGGAACAACCCTAGTGTTCGAGAAAAATTTACTCTTGTTCTCCATACTACCGAGTTCAGCGATTAAATAATCTAAATTATCCTTACTCAATTTTTCATAAACATTAGTAACAGCTTCATAATTATTCGAAACAATCGCAACTTTTTGATTTTTTAGCAAAATATTCGCAACTATATTCAAGATTGTCTGTGTTTTTCCGGTTCCAGGAGGACCTTCAATAACACTCACCTGTGAGGAAAAAGCATTAGTCACTGCCATCAGCTGGTTCGCGTTTATCCCAAAAGGAAAAATAAGATTATCGGGCAATTCTCTTGTTTCATTTTTCCCATAACAATACGCATACAACGCATTTCCCCGAAAAGGTATAATCTTTTCAAGTTGTCGTTGAACATTTTCTGCGATAGCTTTTTTGTCGTTATCCGCATTGGAAACTCTCTCAGAAGCAATTTCACTGAAATATTTAAAAAGATCTTCTTTTTTTAAATCTGGCTTAGGCGAAAATGATACATTTTTTGATTCCATCACATATCGTTTCTCACTACTAGGATACTTTACAACAACAAACTTATTCCCATATTCAACTGCATAGTCAATTTCACTATGATAATTGTCTTTACTAAGTAGAAAGTTACTATTAAATTCTTGGCATGGCTCTATCTGACATTCCTTCATTGGCTGAGACCAGCTCTTCCCTGATGGAAAATAGATGGTTAGCATTAACGTTTGCGTCTCTTCCTTATACCATGTACGCCAATCTTTCATTTGATTGGTCTTGTTTTGACCATTCATATAAATGGTTAACATAATAAAAATCAATCCTTATTTTATATTGATTCTATTATAACTTAAGTTATTAATGAAAAACGTGATATTTTTCTCGGAGTTGACATAGTATTTTAGAAAGAAATAGAACACTCAACGATTTAAGTCGTTGACGGCTCTATTAGAATGATATTTTTGCTGTAGATTTCTCCTACCTTCCAAAAGTAATTATATCTTTGCCGATTAATATACGCTCCAAATCCTTTATATCAATCGTCAAGATGACAATAGTATTGAACATCTGCTCTATTTTCAATAACTCCTCTCCCCGTAAGTCATGAACAGGCTCTTCCCTGCCCCTTTTATAATAAATTCTATTCAATTTAACGCTTGGGAACAGCGTAAGTTGGGT